>Ga0207996_1000347_pt1 | contig 42665 bp, 39 predicted proteins | sample AntAceMetag02UKG_FD_184773 | JGI IMG/M metagenome (GOLD analysis project Ga0207996, IMG submission 184773) | Saline lake microbial communities from Ace Lake, Antarctica - Antarctic Ace Lake Metagenome 02UKG (SPAdes) (version 2) | ecosystem: Environmental > Aquatic > Non-marine Saline and...
GAAGTGGGGGCAAAGGTCTACGGCGTTGTGGGGCGTGATGGCGGGTATACCGCCCGGATGGCCGATGCTTGTGTTGTTATCCCGACTGTGAATTCGACCCATGTAACCCCACATGCTGAGGCATTTCAGGGTGTTGTGTGGCACCTGCTGGTATCCCACCCGAGGCTAAAGCAGGCGGAGACCAAGTGGGAATCGGTGTGAGCGCCGGTCATGAGTGATGCGTTGAAGAGGGCAGTGTTCCTGGATCGTGATGGTGTCATCAACCGGGCTGTAACAAAGGATGGGAAGCCTTATCCACCTTCGTCTGTGGCCGAGGTTGAGGTATTGCCGGGGGTTCGAGACGCTTTAGAAAAATTGAAGGATGCAGGTTTTTCACTGATTTGTGTCACGAACCAACCCGATGTTGTGCGGGGAAAGCAGAAAAAAGAGATTGTTGAAGCCATTCATGAGCGCCTGATGGGCTCTTTGTGTATTGATGAAATTCTGGTCTGTTATCACGATGATGGAGATAAATGTCGGTGCCGAAAGCCTCTTCCGGGGATGCTCCTGGAGGCTTCAGGCAGGTTGGGGATCGATTTAAAAAAAAGCTTCATGGTCGGCGATCGTTGGCGAGACATAGAGGCCGGTCAAAATGCAGGGTGCAGAACAATTCTAATCGAATACGGTTATAACGAAAAGAGACCTTCGAGGCCGCCTGATGTGAAAGTGGATTCGTTAGGCCGGGCCGCCGACTGGATGTTGCAACAGATTTAAAAAACAGGAGATGCATATGAAAAAACTACCCGAACTTCAGATCAAAATCTTTGCCGATGGCGCCGATAAAGAAGGGATGCTTGAGATGTACCGACAGCCATACATCAAAGGATTTACCACAAACCCGACCTTGATGCGTAAAGCCGGGGTATCCGATTATGAGGTGTTTGCAAAAGACATTATTCAGGCGATTCCAGATCGATCCATTTCATTTGAGGTTTTTTCAGACGACTTCAGTGAGATGGAGCGGCAGGCACTGAAGATTTCAGACTGGGGCGAAAATGTGTACGTCAAGATCCCCGTGACGAATACCAGAGGAGAGTCGTCAATAGAACTTGTGGGGAGACTTGCCGGAGCAGGCGTAAAAATGAATGTTACGGCTATGATGCCCCTGTCTCAGGTGAGAGATGTTGCCAAGGTGTTGGCCGGCGGTCCGTCATCATATTTGTCGGTTTTTGCGGGAAGGATTGCCGATACCGGGCGTGACCCGGTGCCTGTTATGGCGGAAGCCGTTGAAATATGTCGCGATTATCCGAATATCGAACTTATTTGGGCGAGCCCTCGTGAGCTCCTGAATATCTTTCAGGCAGATGCTATCGGCTGCCATATTATTACTGTAACCAATAATGTTTTAAATAAATTGGATTTAATCGGGAAAGATTTATACGAGTTTTCGCTTGATACGGTGAAGATGTTCCGTGATGATGCGCTCGAGGCCGGTTACATGCTTTGATGGGGCGATGACTTACAAAGGATAAGGAAGGAGGGATTCACATGGCGAAAGCGAGCTTTAGCAGTCAATTGGCTTCAAGGTTAGGGGAAATTCTAACGGTTGTGGTCATCTGCCTTGCCATGACGGGTACGGCTCTGGGCGAGGATAGGCTGATCGTAAAGAACGGAGGTGGAACGACAACTTTCAAGGTGACGGATGATGGGTCTGTGGTCGCGAGTGGAAATGTTGCCATCGGGGCGACAAGTTCAAGTGTGCCGCTGCTGGTTCAAACTTCAGACACCGGTCACCTGGCGACTTTTTTTAGAGCAAGCGAAGGAGACGCCGAAATTCAGATCGGCCAAAGCACTGCCGTCAATAAAGCGGCTGTAATCGGGTTTAATCAAGCTGGGGCTTATTATTATATGTCGGTCTACGGTCTTGGGAATAACCGTTTGGTGTTTAACTCCAGCGGTTATCTCGGCGTTGGAACCGCGAGTCCATCATACCCCCTGCAGATGGCAAGCGGGGCTTATTGCTCAACGGGAGGCGTGTGGACCAATGCGTCCAGCCGGGAATATAAACAGGATATCAAATCCCTTACCAGGGACGAAGCAGTGGAAACGTTGAGGGCCCTTCAACCTGTGCAGTTCAGGTATAAAACTGATCCGAAAGAGAGTCATGTGGGGTTTATTGCCGAAGATGTTCCGGCTCTTGTGGCATCAACGGACCGAAAGGGGATGAGCACCATGGATGTGGTGGCGGTGCTGACAAAAGTAGTCCAGGATCAACAGAAAACCATTGCGGAACTGTCCAGGAAGGTGGCCGCGCTTGAGGGTCAATAGCGCGTTCTATTATGCTGAAAACCATGGGGTTCAACCTGAAAATGAGTCGTATAATTTCTTTAAAGGGATTCATCTTCACCATTTTTCTTTGGTCTGCACTTGGCTTTTCCGTACAGGCTGCGGCGGAAATGGAAGTTTTGTCGGATGATGTGCCTGCAGGCGTTGTAAACCGTTTGTTCAACAGTCCAAGGATCATAAGACCGGATACGGTTTTGAAAGATTTCCTGGAAGACGGTGCCACAACAACCCGGGTCATTGTCAATTTGCGGGAAGCAGAAACGGTTGATGCGCAGAGCGGGTTGGAAAAACCCGATAAGCGGGAACATTTGGCCAACCGTATTCGTGATTTTGTGGGCCCGGTCCTTCAAGGGTTCAGCCCCGTGCAGGTTCAAAAAGCCCGGGCCTTCAAATACATGGCTGGATTTTCCGCCCAAGTAACCCTTGAGGGGCTGGAAGCGCTGGCAGAAGATCCTGATGTGCTCTCCATTGAGAAGGACGGCCTCCTTTATCCCAATCTGGCCCAGGGAATTCCGTTGATGAACGCATCAGCGGCAAGGTCGATGTACAGTGGTGAAGGGCTCTCGATAGCCATCTGCGACACGGGGATTGATTACAACCATGTGGCCCTCGGAAATGGCGGTTTCCCCAACAGCAAGGTCATCGGAGGATATGATACGGGGGATGACGACAATGATCCCATGGACCTTTATGGGCATGGCACTCCCTGTGCGGGTATAGCAGCGGGTAGTCTGGGAACCGTTGGAGATTATGTGGGAGGCGTCGCCTATAACGCCAAGCTCTATGCTCTTAAGATTACTCTCGGTAGTGGGGGCAGTAGTTATGATTCGGACATGATTGAGGCTTGGGAATGGTGTATTGGGCACCAATATGATGACCCCAACAATCCCATCTTGATCATCTCTACCAGCTTTGGCGCCGGCGGGTTTACTGGATCTTGTGATACCTATTTACCCGCCATGGCAACAGCAGCTGCCAATGCCAAATCCGCCGGCATGACCCTGTTTGTTTCTTCCGGAAATGATGGTTATTGTGACGCCATTGGATGGCCTGCGTGTATTTCCCATGTGGTTTCGGTGGGGGCTGTATACGATGCCCATTTCACCGCAGACGGCATTGGGTGGTGCGTGGCGCAAGAATCCTGTGCCGATAAGAATCCTACCTGGGGTTGCTCTTCGGGATATTACTCCCTGGAGGTGCCCTATGGGGATCAAGTGACTGTGTATTCCAACACTGCGTCTATATTGTCTGTCCTGGCGCCCTCTAACTGGGCGACCACCACAGCTCTGGGTGGTGGTTATTATACTTCGGCATACGGTTTCGGCGGCACTTCGGCTGCATCTCCTTACGCCGCCGGTGCGGCAGCCTGTTTGCAGAATGCCGCCAAAGCCATAACCGGTACTTTTCTGTCCCCGGATCAGGTGCAATCGACTCTCATAGACACGGGCGATGAGATTACAGACACGAAGGTCGCCATCACAAAACCGAGGGTGGACCTAGACAACGCCGTGGCAAGTCTTGTCGAGGGTGCTACCAGCTATGTGGAACCTTCCGGAGAATGCGGTGGGAACAACCCTTGCTATGCGAGCATTCAGGATGCCATTGATGCGGCGGTTTCCGGGGATACCATTAAAATTTCCCAGGATGCAGCTGCCCAGGCGCTCAGCCTGGCTACCGCAAAAACCCTTTCGCTACAGGGGGGGTGGAACACTGCGTTTACCGTTCAAGTAGCCCATACGACCATCACTTCCCTTAGCATTCAAGAAGGATCTGTTGGCGTTGAGTCCCTGGTTTTACAATAGCGTTTTGTTGCGAAAATCCTCTGAAATGCTGGAGATATTTGTTGATGATGAATAAGAGATCCAGAATCTATGTGGCTGGGCACGGTGGTCTCGTGGGGGCTGCCATGGTGCGGTGCCTCAAAAAGGCGGGGTATGACAACCTCATTTTGAGGACCCATGAAGAAATGGATCTTACCCGCCAGGGTTCTGTTGAAGCATTTTTTGAAAAGGAACGACCCGATTATGTGGTCATGGCGGCTGCAAAGGTGGGGGGGATCCTGGCCAATGCAACTTTTCCTGCGGATTTTATTTACCAGAACCTGGTTATGGAAACCCATATCATTCATGCAGCCCATATCTATGGCGTAAAAAAGCTACTTTTTCTGGGCAGCTCCTGCATTTACCCCAAACACTGCCCACAGCCCATGAAAGAAGAACATTTGCTCTCCGGTTATCTGGAATCCTCAAACGAACCTTATGCGGTGGCCAAAATTGCCGGTATCAAGATGTGTCAGGCCTACAACCGGCAGTATGGAACCCGTTTTATCAGCCTGATGCCCACCAACCTCTATGGACCGGACGATAATTTTGATCTTGAAACATCCCATGTTCTCCCGGCGCTGATCCGTAAATTTCACGAAGCCAAGATTTCCGGTGATGCCTCCGTGGAGATATGGGGGACCGGAAAGCCGAGGCGGGAGTTCCTGCACGTGGACGACCTGGCCGATGCATGTCTTTTTCTGATGAACCATTATGAGGAAACCGAAATTGTCAACGTGGGTGTGGGAAAAGACTTGAGTATCCGGGAGTTGGCCGAAATGATTGCCGGGGTCGTTCGATTTGATGGACAACTCCGCTTCGATGTTTCTAAGCCGGATGGGACCCCCCTTAAACTGTTGGACGTTTCCAGGCTGGCAGCATTGGGCTGGCAGGCAAAAATACCCCTGAAAGAAGGCATCAGGCGGACCTATCAACACTATGTGTCCATGTCATCTTGATTATTGATCTGCATGCATTTTTGATCCCTTGAAATTCTTCCCGTAAGGTGATCGCAATGGGAAAAGATCAAATTCATTCCTGGCTGCTGCCGGGATCAAATGCGGTTCCACCAAAGTTTTTCTTATGCTGACGTTTTCCATAGTCATTCCCAATTTTAACCAGAGTCATTTTCTCCCCTGGGCCTTTGAGAGTTTAAGGCACCAGAGAGTCCCGTTCAATGTGGCGCTCATGGATGGGGGATCATCGGACGATTTCCAGTCTGTGGTTGCCCGTTATTCAGATATGATTGACCATCTGGAATCCGGGCCTGACGGGGGACAGGCGGCCGCCATAAAAAAGGGAAAGGCAAGCGTTCCCGGAGATATTGTGGCTTGGCTGAACGCGGATGATTACTATTTTCCAGGGGCACTGGACAGGGTGGCGTCTGTATTTGAAAAGAATCCCCGTGTGGATGTTGTTTACGGGAACGCAATTCACGTGACCGCAGACGGCTGTTTTCTATCCTATTTTCCACCTGTTCAGTCGTTCAATCCAAAAGATCTGAGGCGCTCCTGTTTCATATGTCAACCCGCGTGCTTCGTCCGCCGAAACGCCTACGAGCGCATCGGGGGAGTTGATGCATCCCTCAAATACACCATGGACTGGGATCTGTGGCAGCGATTGTCTCTTGCCGGAGCCACGTTTCAATATCTGAATGAAATGCTCGCGGCGGTGCGTTATTACCCTGGTACCAAAACCATGAGTGGCGACCGGCGGCGCTACGGCGAAATCCGGCGTATTGAAAAAAAGTATGGCCGACGGCCTATACCGTTTTCCTGGGCCGGATTCTATCGCTATGACCTGTTTTTCAAAAAGGAAAGAAATTTTCATGAAAACGCCGCCCTGTTTTTGTTGGATAGACTGAGAGGCGCAAAGAAAAAAATCAAAAGTTTCCAGAGATCAAAAAGTTATATGGCACAAACGCTTTATGGTTTTCATCGATGGAATCCTGTTGTGGAAAAGAGTTGTACCATCCATCTCCCATGGTACGACAAACGGCAGTGGCGCAATCTCTCCCTTGCGGTAAAACCGTGTGGTGAAGATTATATCATAGGGGTCAACGATGAAATCTGTAATTATGCGATTTCCAAAACCGGTTGTCTCGTGGTTGACGTTCCCCACATTACGGAACCCTACAGAAAGATATCAATTTCAAGGTTGGAAATGGGAGTGTGGCAATTGCTCGATTTTCACTGTGATTTATTGTCATGAATTATCCATGATGGTTTGTATTCGAGAAGCTTCCTGGAAATGGATTTGGTAACGGTCATTATTGTAAATTGGAATGGACAGCCTTTGCTTTCTGAATGTCTGGAGAGTCTCAGAAACCAGGAATTCAAAGACTTTGAAACCATTCTCGTTGACAACGGTTCATCGGACGGATCGGTTGAATGGGTCCAGGCACACTACCCGGAAATCAAGACTATTTCTCTTTCCGGAAACACCGGGTTTTGCGTTGCCAACAACGTCGGGTTTAGCAAAGTCAAAACCAGATATGTGGCTCTCTTGAATAACGACGCGGTTGCACACCCCTTGTGGTTGCGCAACCTTGTGAAGGGTCTTGAAACCCATGAACAAGCGGGTTTTGCGGCCTCAAAAATCCTACATTATGCCACGCCTGACGTTATCGACCGGGCCGGGGATGGGTATACCCATGCCGGGGTAGGGCTTTTGCGCGGGCGAGGATCCCCTTCAAAGGCCTATGCTAAACCCCAATGGGTTTTCGGTGCCTGTGCCGCCGCGGCGCTTTATCGAAAAAGCATGATCGACGACATCGGTTTTTTTGACGAAGATTTTTTCCTGATCTACGAAGATGTGGACCTCAGTTTCAGGGCACAGCTGAATGGCTATAAATGCCTGTATATACCGGATGCGACCGTTTACCACAAGGCAAGCAGTACGATTGTGCGAGATTCGGTCATCTCAATTTACTATGGGCACCGAAATCTGGAGTGGGTGTACTTCAAGAATATGCCATCAGGGTTGATTGTGAAAACACTGTTTCTCCACATGATACACAACATCGGCTCAATTTTCTATTTTACTTCGAAAGGAAATCTTAAAAGTATTATAAGCGCTAAATCAGACGCCTTAAAACAAATAAAAGTCATATTAAAGAAACGCCAAAATGTCCAAAAGCGAAAACAAGTTGAGAATGCATATTTATGGAACCTGCTTGATAGAGAATACTTTTTAGACAGGTTGACCATACGGTCTTTAAGAGATTGACGCGGTTAAAAATAATCGACGGATGGATATGAAACAACTTGATATTGTTATTGTCAACTATAACAGCACGGAACAACTGTTTTGGTGTCTGAAATCCTTGTTTGATGATTCACAGGGTATTTCATTGCGGGTTCAGGTCTATGACAATGCGTCCAAGAAAGATGATGTGGACCATTTGAAAAGGGCCTATCCACAAATACTGCTCACAAAAAACAAGCGAAACCTGGGATTTGGAAAAGCTGTCAACAAAGGCTTGAAACTGGGATCCGCACCCTATATTTTGATCCTTAACCCGGATACCCTTGTTCAACCCGGTCTCATTGCTGCTGCCATGGACTACATGTCAGATCACCCGGAAGTAGGCGTTTTGGGCCCCGGAATTTTTGACCATGACGGTACTGTCCAGGGATCTGCCAGGGCTTTCCCAACCCTTCTCACGGCCCTTTTTGGCAGGAAGTCGATTCTCTCCAAAATCTTTCCGAAAAATCCCATTACACGTGAAAACATCCTGACTGACAGAAGTGATGGGATGACGCCCATGGAGGTGGATTGGGTTTCCGGTGCTTGTATGTTCGTGAGGAGAGAAGCCGTTAACCAAGTCGGACCTCTGGATGAAATATTTTTCATGTACTGGGAGGATGCCGACTGGTGCAGGCGGATGTGGCAAAATGGCTGGAAAGCTGTTTATTTTCCCAATGCTTCCGTAACCCATTATGTGGGTGTCAGCAGTGAAACAAATATATTCCGATCTGTTTTTGAATTTCACAGAAGTATCTTTCACCTGTTCGACAAGCATGCCAAAGCGCCATACTCGCTACTGAAACCAGTTGTTTTCTGGGGAATTATTTATCGATTTCTTTTTGTTTTTGTATCTCAGCTGGTTCGCAGGTTCTTTCGAGAGCCTGAAAGGCACGCATTTCGAAAAAACGTGCCTGAAAATTTTAAAGTTGAAGAATTCAGAATCAGGATTCTGCGGTTTATTGCGCGTCTTAACATCGGGGGACCGTCAATCCACGTGCACTTGTTAACCACGGGGCTCGACAGCAAAAAGTTTTATTCTACCCTTGTTACCGGAAAAATTTCCCCCGGCGAAGGGAATATGGGGTATCTTTTTGAATCTTCAGAGGAAAAACCGATTATTATCGAAGAGTTGCAGCGGGAGATTAGCCCGTTGATGGATATAAAAGCCTTCTTTAGGATTTTCGGGGTGCTCAGGCATGAAAACCCTGATATTGTACACACCCACACCGCCAAAGCGGGAACCAGTGCCAGGCTTGCAGCTATTCTTTACAACTGGTTTTCAGGTCGCCACACCAAAACAGTCCATACCTTTCACGGGCATGTTTTTTCAGGCTATTTCTCCCAGGCCAGGTCGCGGATGTTCATCTGGATCGAACAGTTGCTTGCCCGAAAAACCGATGTCATTGTTGCCATCAGCCAAACCCAGAAAACAGATCTTGCCTACAAATTTCACATCGCGCCTGCTGATAAAATCAGAGTTATTCCGCTTGGTTTTAACCTGGCCCCGTTCTTGAGAAGATCTTGTCCTAAAGGATGTCTCAGAAAATCATTGGGGAAGGGTGAAGGTACTCTGCTGGTTGGAATTGTCGGTCGACTGGTCCCCATCAAAAACCATTGCCTTTTCCTGGATATGGCAAAGGTTTTCGTTAGCGAAAACAAGGATAGGGATGTGGCATTTGTTTTGGTGGGAGATGGCCAATTAAGAGGCGAACTGGAAACCCGGGCTGAAAACATGGATTTGAAAAATCATGTGAGCTTCTGCGGCTGGCGGCGTGATCTTCCCGAAGTCTACGCTGATCTGGATGTCCTGGCGCTGACATCACAAAATGAGGGAACACCTGTTTCAATTATTGAAGCCATGGCTGCTGGTACCCCCGTGATTTCCACGGATGCGGGGGGTGTGGAGGATCTACTGGGACCGCGAAAGGAAATGCAGATTCAAAAGGGTTTTCTGGAGTGCGAAAGAGGCATCCTTTGCCGCAAGAATGACGCGGCCGGGTTTGCAAGGGGCCTGAAACACCTGGTGGAGATGAATAAATGCCAAAGGGACGGCATGGTTGAAAACGCAAGATATTTTGCAAATCAAACCTTTTCGGAAAAGCGGCTGCTCCACGATATGGAAACCCTTTATCTGGAAATGATGAAATAGAATTCCTCCAAAAAAATCATGCTGGATCGGGAGGGAGTAGCGGACTGAATAAGCGGAACATGGATTTGGAAATTACATCGTGGGGGCGGCGCATATCCAGCTTCAGGTCTGAAGCCCTGTGGGTATTTTTGGGGCAAACAGGTAATGCCTTAGGCGTCCTGCTAGGCATGAAAGTTCTGACACAAGTTTTGGATCCCTTTGAATTCGGCAGGCTTTCCATCGGAAATACGGTTGTCCTGTTAATTTCGAATAGCTTGTTTGGTCCTCTTGGGCACGGTTTTATGCGATTCTGGTCGATTTCTCATGACAGAGATCAGGTCGAAGAATTTGTTTTCACGGCAAATCGTTATGGTGGATGGTTGCTGTTCTTTGTTTTGGCGGGCAGTTTTGTTTTTTTTGTTTTTTGTTCTGCAACTGGGTGGTTTGACCGTCAGGGTTTGATCGCAGTGGCTTTGATTGTTGGGGCGCTAAGCGGCTATTTTGGGCTCAGGCTTGCCGTTTTGCTGGGCGCAAGAAAAAGAAAAATTGTAGCGCTTATTAATGTCGGCACCGCAATTTTTAAGCCCTTGGTTGCGACTTTTTTAGTGATTGTGTTTGTTTCCAACGCAGACTGCGCCATGTGGGGCTATCTCATTACAGCATTGGCAATTCTGCTTGTTGCTGAACACTACTACAAAAATGTCATCAAAGAAGATCTGAAAAGTTCGTCAAACAACCATGGCAATGGGGTCAAGGCAGGTAAGATGGGGAAAGAAATCCTTGCCTTTTCGTGGCCCTTTTGTGCCTGGGGAATATTTGTGTGGATTCACCAGTCCTGCGATCGGTGGTCACTTCTCGCATTTCATGGCGCCGATGTTGTGGGTGCCTTTTCTGTTGTGGCACTCTTAGCCGCCTACCCGCTCATGTTTTCATCAGGTTTTCTGCTCAATCTTTTTATGCCTGTGGCCTATGAGCGGGCAGGAGGTCTCAGTTCTTACAGTGCTCTTAAGTCAGCCTATAAGTTTATTCTTGTAATGGTTGCTGTTTATACATTGGGGGCTGCGGCGCTTATCGGTTTCTTTATCTTTTTTCACGAGGCCATAGTCCTCTTGATGAGCAATGCGGAATATGTCAAGTTTTCATATCTTTTGCCGGTTTTGACCCTTTCGTGGGCGTTTTTCTATTTGGGAGAGGTCCTTGCCGCCTTTGGACTTATCGCCAAAAAGCCTGAAATATATGTCCTTCCAAAAATGATATCCGCAACGATTGCTGCCGTTGGCACTTTTTTCCTCTCTTCAGAAATCGGCGCACAGGGCGTTGTATGGGCTTTGGGTATTTCCGGCCTTATTTATGCCGCATGGTGTGCCATAATTGCCTTTAGATTTTTTAACAAAATATCGTCTCTTACAGAAAGTTCTTTAAAAATGCAAAATATAGAGAAAGTATAACAATGACCCTCCAGAATAACCATTCAAATGAGGCAAGTGAATATTCACTTCATGAAATATTATGGTCCGACAAAAAAATTGATCGACTATGGGGGTATTATTCCGGGAGCGAAATATACCAGAAAGAGTACTTCAGCTATCAGGCAGGGAAGATTGTACTGAACCGGATCGAAAGGGCTGTGAACTTCAAAAAATCATCCGCCATACTCGATTATGGGTGTGGTCCCGGTTTTTTACTCGAAGCATTACTGGGGTGCACGAAACCTGGCCAAAAGTGTTATGGGTTGGATTTTTCCAGAAAATCAGTTGAGTTGGTGGAAAAAAAATTCGCTGGTATTCCCAATTATGGGGGAACGGTCTGGGCTGAAAATCTTCCAACACGTTATCAGGATGAAGGCATGGACCTGGTGATTTCTCTTGAGGTTGTTGAACATCTTGATGATGAAAAACTCTTGAGCATGGTTAAGGAGATTCATCGCATCCTGAAACCCCGCGGGTATATCGTAATTACAACGCCTAACAGGGAAAATCTTTCTAAGAATAAGGCCATATGCCCTGAATGCGGTGCCATTTTTCATCGCTGGCAACACGTCAGGACATGGACGGTATCCACCCTTCAGTGCTACATGGAAACATGTGGTTTCAAAACCGTACAGGTTCAGGAAAGCAATTTCGCCTCAAAGCACCAGCGGCTGGTAAAGTATTTTCTCAAAATATTTCCCCAAAAAAAGACTTCATTGCTCTACATCGGTGTCAAATAGAAAATGTGAGATAGCTGTTGTGCCTAAAATAATGCATATGATCACTGAGCTTAATGTTGGCGGGGCGGAAATTATGCTCAAAAAATTACTTGAAACCATGGACCCTGGTCGGTTCAAGCAGTCCGTTTTGTCCTTACAGAATAAAGGCCCCATCGGTAATCAAATTGAAAAGCTGGGTATCACGGTTTACGAACTTAATCTGCATCGCCCCTTTTCCAGAATTCGTGCGCTCTCAAGGCTTCGAATGATTTTTTCCGAACAGCGCCCTGACCTTATTCAAGGATGGCTGTACCACGGGAATCTGGCCGCCAGCTTGCTTCGTTTCCTGAATGTGTCCAATCGACCCGTTATTTGGAATATTCGATGTTCACTTAACAGTTTTAAACGGGAGAAACCCCTGACGTATATGGCCATTTGGGCCGGGGTGCTTTTTTCTGGAAGCGTTGCAGGCATCTTATACAATTCCCATTTCAGTGCAGATCAACATTCCGCCATCGGTTATTCCCATGGAAAAGCTTGTATTATTCCAAATGGCTTTGATTTAAAGCGGTTTAAACCGAACCTCCACGCCAGACAAAAGGTGCGTTCGGCGCTAAGGGTTCCGAAGGATGGGGTTCTGATAGGTTTGATTGCGCGTTATCATCCAATGAAAGATCATGTCAATTTTTTAGAGGCCGCGTCATTGATTGCAAAACAGAGAACAAATGTTCGATTTCTTATTCTCGGAGGGGATGTGGATAAACGTGCATCAGGATTAATCGGGATCGTTGAGGCTCTGGGTCTGGGGGACAGGGTGATTTTCTTGGGTGAACGCCCTGATGTTGAGTCTTTTTATCCGGCCCTCGATATTGCATCACTCTCTTCCTATGGTGAGGGGTTCCCCAATGTCATCGGCGAGGCCATGGCCTGTTGTATTCCCTGCGTGGTAACAGATGTTGGCGATTGCCGGCGGCTTGTTGGTAAAACCGGAATTGTGGTTCCTGCAAAGAATCCGGAAGCCCTGAAGAAAGGGTGGGAAGAGCTCATCGAAAAAGGAAAAGCTGAAAGGAATAAACTCGGAACAGCCGCTCGAAGGAGAATACTTGAAAACTTTGAGATTTCAAATATTGCCGGGCGGTATGAAGAACTTTACCAACGGGTGATGGAAGCAAAAATCTAAACTTGTTTTCTTGAGGGTTCATTGGTTATGTGCGGGATTGCTGGCTTTAAAACGGACCGAGATTTCAATCCTTTGCGAGAGTCGCTCCCTGAAGCGACGTCAAGTCTCAGCCACCGGGGCCCGAATGATTCGGGCCTTTTTTTTGATGAAACGCACGGCGTGGGGTTGGGGCATCGGAGATTGTCCGTGATTGATCTGTCCAAAGCCGGTCGCCAGCCCATGGCAAGCGAAGATGGCCGGGTCCGAATCGTTTATAATGGTGAAGTGTATAATTTCAGAGAGATTCGAAAAACTCTAAAAGGATTGGGTTACACCTTCCGAACCCATACCGATACGGAAGTCGTTCTCACAGCCTATCGCCAGTGGGGCATCGATTGCCTGAAACGATTTACGGGTATGTTTTCACTTGGTTTGTGGGATGAAACGGAGGGGTGTCTGTTCCTGGCCAGGGATCGCATGGGGATCAAACCCCTTTTTTATTATCATGAGTCGGAAACCCTGTTTTTTGCATCCGAACTTAAAGCCCTTATGGGGCTTCCGATGTTTCCAAGGGATCTGGACTATGATGCAATCCCGCTCTTTTTGCATTACCAGTATATTCCCGCCCCAAGAACGGTCTTTAAGAACACCTTCAAGCTCTTGCCCGGCCATTTTGCCCGTTTTCGTAAAGGCTCTTTGGTGGTAAAACCCTACTGGACCCTACCTGACCCCAAAGGGAGTGCGTCAATGCCCTTTCAACGGGAGGAGGATGCCCTGGAAGAGCTGGATCGCCTGCTGACAAATTCAGTGTCCGATCGATTGATCAGCGATGTGCCGCTGGGGGGGCTTTTAAGCGGGGGAATCGATTCATCCATTGTGGCGGCACTGATGCAAAAGGTGAGCAATGCCCCTGTAAAAACTTTCAGCATCGGGTTTAATGAACCCGGATTTAATGAGGCGCCCTGGGCCGCAAAAGTGGCTGAACATCTTAAAACGGACCATACCGCATTTTATGTGACGCCCAGGGATGCTTTATCGGTCATTCCTCAACTGCCGGAAATCTATGACGAGCCTTTTGCCGATTCATCCGCGGTGCCCACATTCCTGGTTTCCAAACTGGCCCGTTCCCGTGTGACGGTAGCCCTTTCAGGGGATGGCGGGGATGAGCAGTTTGCTGGGTATGTGCGCTATTGGAGCACCCGGACCATGGCTGGAGCATTTCAGCGGTTCCCTGAATGGTTCAGGAATTTCATGGGATGTGCCTTGGAAAGAATTCCGGTTTCCTGGATCGAAAGGTGCTATATGCCTTGGCGAAAGTTCCTGCCTCAGAGGCTCAATGTGGCCAATTTTCCAGACAAGTGGAAGAAACTGGTGGAACTCTCTCAAGGGGGGGATATTCAATCCCTTTACCGGATGACCATCCAACTCTGGCCGAAAGAGATGTTGCCGGCGCTCCTTCAGAGAGAACTCGTGACGAGTCAATTTGAAGAGGCTTTCCGGGAAACGGAAGGTTGGCCCGTCCTTTCACGCCTCATGCGAACGGACCAGAAAACCTACCTTCCTGACGCCATGTTGACCAAAGTGGACCGGGCCAGCATGGCTGTGAGCCTGGAGGTTCGTGTGCCACTCCTGGACCATCGGGTAGTGGAATTCACATCCTTTCTGCCGGATCACTTGAAATACCAAAGGGGCGAAGGAAAGTATTTGCTCAGAAGACTCCTGTCCCGTTATGTGCCGCAGACGCTTTTTGAAAGGCCTAAAATGGGATTTGGCGTGCCCATTGAAAAATGGTTTCGGGGCGATCTGAAAGAGATGCTTTCGGATTACCTGTCGGTGAATCGATTGAAAAAAGAAGGGATTTTCGATCCTGCCTGTGTAGAGATGCAGCTCAAAGAGCACCTCTCCGGCAAAGCCAATCACTGTTATCGCCTCTGGGCGCTTCTCATGTGGGAGATGTGGCGGGAAAGATGGTTGAGTGATTCGGTTTAACCCGATTCTTTTGTCAGGCGGCACATAAAACTTCGGCTGGATGGGGTGCCGGTCACCGGGTCCCGTTTGTCGTCATCGGTCAAATTGTTGAGATTGAGACGCGAATCCAGGTCGCCCCAGCACCACCCCATGCGGACCGAACCGGGATGAACAACCTTTGATATTCTGGCTTTCATGAGAACGTTTCCCTTGGGCGTTTCAATCTTGATGTTGTTCCCTTCGCAGATATCCTGCCTGTGGGCGTCATCGGGATGAATATCCACAAAGCATCCCTTTTCACGGTTTAGAAGAGAAGGAATATTCTTAAACTGGGAATGGGTGAAATATCGGGTGCGGGCACCGCTGATGCCCACCATGGGAAAATCCGCTCTTTCAGTGTAAAAACTGATGGGGTTTAAGGTTTCTCCTTTAAAGCTGGGGACGGGTGAATACCCTCCGTCTTTAAGCCGTTCGGAATAAATTTCCATTTTGCCCGACGGTGTCTTGAAACCGATGTGTTTATACTTTTCATGGGCCAAATCTTCAACCCGCATGCCCCCCGGATGCTCCCGCAGCATATCCACCGTAACACCGGCCGGTTCCAGTTGATAGTTGATGACCTCCTCGGCACTCCGCCATGGGAATTCACGATCCATGCCAAGTCTCCGGGCCAGCTCAAAAGTGATTTTCCAGTCGGGCCAGCTGTCTTCCACACCGTCAATGACCCGGTTCTGCAATATAATGGGGTTATTGCGGATGAACGCCCGATTGAGCTGGGTTTTTTCAAATGGGCCGCAGACGGGCAGCACCACATCTGCCATTTTGGCGGTTTTCGTCATAAATAAGTCCAGCTTTTGAAATGCCTTGACGGCCCGATTGCTATCCGCCATGGTTACCGCCGGGTTCCCGGATTGCACCACCAGCATTTTGAGGGGATAGGGTTTTTCATCTAAAATTGATGGTCTCGTAAAAAGTCAAAATTGATGAAATCGCCATCAATTGTCGTAAGCCATATCCCCGCAGCAATTTTTTCCGCAGCAAAATTTTCCGCCGCATCTTTCAGTGCCTCAAACCCAACGGTCCAGTTCGGGACAAATTCCTCATCAAAAAGATTGTTTGATATGATTTCGTGAATCATGCTCATGGCCAGGAGACCGTCATGCCCGGGCTTTATTTGGAGCCACATATCCGCCATGGCAGCAAGCCCCGTGCGGATTGGATCGACGACGATCAATTTTGCGCCCTGTTCTTTTGCAAAAATGATATTTTCAAAGGCCTGAGGATTGGTGTCCCCATCATTTTTCCCCCAGACCAGAATGCAGCGCGATTGGCGAAAGTCCGGTGCCGTCATGGCGCCATAGGTATAGGCCATTTCCCGGGCTACGTGGCAAACCGGTCCATTGCCGATGCTGTTGTGGGGGATCCGTAAACATTCATAAACCGATTGGCGTAATCCCATGGCGCCCCCCAGTCGGCCGCCATCCCCCTCAGCCAGCAGACGGACTGGGCCCCGTGGGTTTCTTTGAAAGATTCAAATTTGCCGGCAACTTGATCTAGCGCTTCATCCCAGGATGCTTCTCTGAAAAAAGCGCCGCTCTTTCTGTTTTCCCTGATCAGGGGGGGGGTCAGTCTTTCGGGCGAATAGACAATATCTTTCGCAGCGTTTAATTTCGGGCACCGCATCCGCTTCTTTTCCGGCAGAAGAGATTTTCGTTCCGCCTTAACGAGCCTGCCGTTTTCGATGGTCACTTCAACGGGACAACAGGAAGAACATAATCGACAAATGGTATTTTTTTCATCAAATTACCTCTTCGGAGACCTTTGAAAAATGCTCAATTTCGTTCAAGATCAAGGCGTGTGATGATTTTAACCACATGAATATATTTAATATTTCGAGGATTAAAACCTGAACGCAACGCAGAGATTGGGCGAAAGGGGGCGTTTTTCAAAGGTCTCATCGGTCCGCCTTTACAAAACAACTGCGGATGAGCTCAAAATGGTTCTGGTGGGTTCGAATTTTCCACCAGATATGCCCCTGCTTCTGGATGTGCCATTGAGGTCGTAACCCATTCTTGCCACCGTTCAAAATGCCCATCACATTTTCCATGCCGTTTCCAGAATGGGGCCCATCGTGCGTTCCTCCCAGCCAGTTTTCCGGTTCAGTCACCTCTTCCGACCATGAAAAAGGGTCTGAAAAAAGAAACTGGGCTTGTTTTGATTTTGCCACACGATTCATCTCTTCGAGATGTTTGAGAGGCTTTGGCACTTTGTCCACCAGGTTAAGGGAGGCTAGAGAGGAAAAAGAACGGGATTTGAAAGGCAACCTTTGCGCATCGCCCAGCAGGAATTCCGTATTGCCGTTTTTCCAGGTCTTTGGCAGCGTTACGATTGCTTTTCGGGTTACAAGACCTTCCTGCTGTAATTGGATTTCCTTTTCCCGGGTCAGCATCAATTCCCTGGCCGTTCGAATAAAGGATAGGGAATTATCAATGCCGATGGCAAAATCACATTTTTGGGCCAATTCAAAAGTGAACCGGCCTACGGCGGAACCCGCATCGATGGCGACCCCCGATGAAGGGCGTATCAGGCTATTCCAGTCCTGGTAAGCGGCAGAGGCGTTTTCATCCTTGAGAAGATCGCCGTAATGGCTCCACAGGTAAGATGACAGGACCGGAGCTTCTTCATACTTCGAAGGAGCACCTTGTGTTTTTTGAGGTAAGTTGGGATCTAGAAAAGCGATGCCATCTTGAATGGGATATTCTCTGCCGCAGCGGGTACAGGACAAAATCCCTTCAACAATATCGCTTTCTTCTTCCTTTTTGATGTGAGGATTTAAATCCTGTTCTTCCGGCAGGCAAGCCGGACAAATCAGCATCTTCAGAATTCTTTTTTTCATGTTCAATCTCTTTTGAGATGGGGGAAAATTTTTAAGTAGAATGCAACCTATTATTATATGAAAATTTTTGGCATGGATCAACACAGGAATTGCGAGAAAAAATTTTGATGTTCTGTAATTTCAATGGTGACTCGGGCCATAATTGAATGAAATTTGTATATTTTCGATTTTTCTTGACACGAAAATTGATTTTCATTACATTCGTTGCGTAATTATAATGTGGCTACAATGTAGCTCCGTAAAAGAGACGGATCCCAAATGAATGGGGCATGCTTTTTGGGAAGAGGTGGAAGAATGAAACTTAAAGATAAAATTGCATTGGTGACCGGTAGCAGCCGGGGTGTAGGAAGGGCCGTTGCTCTTGGATATGCCGGGGAAGGGGCAAAGGTCGTCGTCAATTATACATCCAATCAGAAGGCGGCCGACGAAGTGGTTCAGGAGATTCAGGCCCTTGGAAGCGACGCAATTGCCGTAAAAGCGGATGTAGCCCAAAAGTCGGAGGTGGAGAATCTGGTGACCGCCGCTGTTGATAAATTCGGCAGGCTGGATATCCTTGTAAACAATGCAGGATTTACCCGGCCATCTTTGATGCTCAAGATGACCGAGGATCAGTGGGATCAGGTGGTGGATATTCATTTAAAAGGTGCTTTTCTCTGTTCCCAGGCTGCGGGTATCCGGATGAAAGAACAGAACAGCGGAAAAATTATTAATGTAACATCGGTAGCGGGTCTCGTGGGAACGGTGGGGCAGGTGAATTACAGTGCTGCAAAGGGCGGTCTTTTAAGCCTGACCAAGTCCATTGCGCGGGAACTCGCCCGGTATAACGTTTGCTGTAATGTCATATCCCTGGGTATTGTGGCCACCGACATGACGGAAAAGATTCGATCGGATGAAAAGCTGAAAGAAATCTATATGAACCGAATTCTTTTGAAGCGCTTTGCCGAGCCCAAAGACATTTCCCCGGCTTTCGCATTTCTGGCTTCAGACGACAGCGATTACATCACGGGCCAGTTGCTCTGCGTTGATGGGGGCTATGGGATGATTTAGTCGTGGATCAGTAGTTCAAACACTTAATCATAATCAGTTAAGGAGGATAAAAATGGCAATACCTGATAAAATTCAAACCTGGCAAATGGTTCAGCCCACAAAACGTGACCGGGAAACCGGTGAGGTCACGCCGGGTAAATTGGAAAAAACCGAAATACCCGTGCCCGCGCTAAAGGAAGGCGAAGTCCTGGTTGAAGTGGCTGGCTGCGGTGTTTGTCACACGGACCTTGGATACTTTTATGATGGCGTGCCCACGGTTTCAAAACCCCCATTGGCATTGGGTCATGAAATTTCCGGTACCGTTGTTGACGGAGACGAAAAATGGATGGGAAAAGAAGTGATTATTCCCGCGGTGATGCCCTGTCGAAAGTGCATACTTTGTAAGACCGGCCGGGGGAACCGGTGCCTCGCTCAGAAAATGCCGGGCAACAGCATGGGTATCTATGGTGGATTTTCGAGTCACATCCCCGTACCCAGCATCGATCTTTGTGAAGTGAGAGGCCGTGGAGAGCTCCCTCTGGCCCACTTAGCCGTTGTAGCGGATGCCGGCACAACGCCCTACCAGGCCGCCAAGAGGGCTCAATTGGAAGTTGGAGACAATGTCATTGTCATTGGGATTACCGGGGGTGTTGGCCAGTATATGGGACAGATCGCCAAGGCCCTGGGCGCCAGAAACGTTATCGGCATTGGTCGAAATCAGGAAAAATTGGACCGGGCCTTAAACTATGGCGCTGATTTCGTTATTAACTCTTCAGACAAGGATGCAAGGGTCGTGTCCAAGGAATTTAAAGGTCTATGCAAGGAAAACGGTCTCCCCAATTTTGGATGGAAGATTTTTGAAGTCACCGGTTCGAAGGGTGGCCAGGAGATGGGTCTGGCCCTTTTGGGTTTTGTGGGGAAACTCATTGTCGTCGGGTTCGGTATGGCCAAGACAGAATACGCTATTGGCCGTCTGATGGCCTTCGATGCCGAGATGATTGGAACATGGGCCTGTCTCCCGGAATACTACCCCGCAGTGTTGGATATGGTGCTTTCCAAGAAAATTGATATCGGGCCTTTTGTTGAAACCCGCCCAATGAGCACGATCGCTGAAACGTTTGAGGAAGTGCATAAGGCGGGATCTCCTGCCAGACGCATCGTACTGATCCCCGATTTTTAGGGGATTTCCTTAGTTAACCGTACACGGTAGAAAACATAAAACCAAAATAGAAATGAAAGACGTAAAGGAGAAAAGATTATGGCCTTAGAATGGATGCCGAGAGACAATGAACATAAGGATCACGCGCTTCACACGGATGTTCACTGGGGCGCGGAAGCGCCCTGCGTGGTCTATGAAAAACGCCCTTTGACAGATCCCAAGGGCAATGTGGTGGACGGACTTTATGTGTCCTGGATTCGATTGAACAACCCCAAACAATACAACTCCTATACCACAGAGATGGTCAAAGGGGTTATCGCAGGGTTTGAAAACGCTTCTTTAGATCGCAGCGTCGTTGCGGTCGTTTTCACCGGTACGGGTCCCTACGCCTTTTGTACCGGCGGCAATACCCAGGAATACAGTGAATTTTACAGCTTGCGCTGTGATGAATACGGTCAGTACATGGAACTCTTCAACCACATGGTGGATGCCATTCTGGCCTGCAAAAAACCGGTTGTCTCCAGGGTCAACGGTATGAGGGTCGCCGGTGGTCAGGAAATCGGCATGGCCTGTGACTTGGCCATTTCTTCGGACCTTGCCATTTTCGGTCAAGCCGGACCCAAACACGGTTCCGCCCCCGATGGTGGTTCCTCCGACTTCTTGCCATGGTACCTGGGGATTGAAGACGCCATGTGGAATTGCGTCTCCTGCGAGATGTGGTCCGCCTATAAAATGAAAGCCAAAACCCTGATCAGCAAGGTTATTCCGGTCCTGAAGGTGGACGGCGAATGGGTGAGAAACCCCATGATCATCACCGACAAGTATGTGGATGGCGGCGAAGTGGTCTACGGTGAGTACAAGAGCGGTCCGGAAGCCAAGGAAGCCCGCGCCTTTGTGAAAGAGCATCAGCCCAATGCGGATTTTGAACTGCTGGACAAAGAAGTGGATAAAATCGTATGGACATTCGCCAACCTGTTTCCCGGTTGCCTGATCAAATCCATTGACAGTATCCGCGCCAAGAAGAAATTCTTCTGGGATTACTCCAAGAACTACAACCGTCACTGGCTGGCCGCCAATATGGGCGGAGAAGCTTTTTTAGGTTTCGGCGCGTTTAATACCAAACGGATTACGGGTCAGGATACCATCAACTTCCTGAAATTCCGACAGGATATCGCGGAATGCAAGACCTGGGATATGGACATGTTTGCCAATGCCATGGGGACACCCAAAGAGTAGTTCCTTCGCAATAACACAAATTATCAACGGCAGGCAGGTCCACGAACTGACCCGCCTGCCGTTCTTTTTTATAAGGAGCGGGTACTAAAATGGGATACGATCATATTAAAGTCCAGGTTGATGGTGGTTTGGGAACCATCACCTTAAACAGGCCCCCGGTGAATGTTCTGAACATCGCCATGATGGAAGAAATTAACGGGGTGCTCGCGTCATGGCAGGGTGAAAAAGACCTGAAGTTGGTGCTCTTCGACGCGTTGGGCAAATGCTTTTCAGCAGGCGTGGATGTGGGAGAACACATGGGCGATATGGCACCGAAAATGATTGGTGCTTTTCATCGAATGTTCCGACTTATGGACAGTCTGGGTATTCCAACCATGGCCTCCGTATATGGCTCATGCCTGGGGGGGGGGTGTGAAGTGGCCGTTTTCTGCGACCTGGTTATTTCCTCGGAAGATGCCAAATACGGCCAACCGGAAGTGCAGGTGGGCGTGTTTCCGCCCATTGCGGCACAGATCATGCCCCGCATCATCGGTCGAAAGGCTGCCATGGATTTGATCATGTCGGGAAGGATTATTTCGGCTGAAGAGGCCTTGGGCATGGGACTGATCAATAAAATTGTTGCTAAAGATGACTTGGGATCCGCTACAGAGGATTTCTGCAAACCCTATCTCAAACTGAGCGCTGAAGTTTTGAGAAAAACAAAGAAGGCCATTATGACGGGTTTGATGGATGATTTTGAACCTTCACTCAAGGTGATTGAAGATATCTACCTGGACGAACTCATGCCGACGGCGGATGCCCAGGAAGGGTTGAACGCTTTCATGGAAAAACGAAAACCCGTCTGGAAAAACGAATAAGACTCATAAACAGGACTTTAGAAGGATTTTGTCATGACTGCCAATGAAATACTCGATATGTTGTATGGAACCCTCCATACGACCGGAATTTATCACTTTCAATGGAATATTCTCATCATGTGGGGCGTGGGGAGCTTGTTCATCTATCTGGCCATTGCCAAGAAATATGAACCGCTTCTTCTGCTTCCCATCGGTTTTGGGATTTTCATTGTCAATTTTCCCCTGGTTCCGCTGATGGGCTTTTCACATGGCCATCCGCAACTTTTTCAGTTGTTTTACCATTACGGGCTTAAATGGGAAGTCATCCCCTGTGTTATTTTTCTGGGATTGGGCGCCATGACCGATTTTGGTCCTCTCATAGCCAACCCCAAGACGCTCCTCATCGGCGCGGGCTCTCAATTAGGTGTGTTTATCACCTTTACCGGTACGGTGCTGGTGGGTTTTACCCTCAAAGAGGCCGCCTCCGTCAGTATCATCGGCGGCGCCGACGGTCCCACCACCATCTATTTAACACAGCATCTGGCGCCTCAATTGCTCGGCGCCAATGCGCTGGCCGCTTATTCATACATGGCTATGGTGCCCCTGATTCAACCACCCCTCATGAAAATGATGACAAATCCGGAAGAAAGAAAAATCCGAATGCATCAATTGCGGCCTGTTTCGCGCCAGGAAAAGATACTGTTCCCACTGGTTACGGCAGGGATCATTGCACTTCTGGTACCCTCGGTAATTCCGCTCATGGGGATGTTCATGCTCGGAAACCTCATGAAAGAAAGCGGTGTTGTTGAACGGTTGGTCGGAACGGCCAAGGACTCCCTCATGAACATCGTTACCATATTCTTAGGCATTTCGGTGGGCGCCACCATGCAGGCGGATAAGTTCCTGAGCTGGAAACCACTCTTCATCTTTAGCCTGGGGCTGGTGGATTTTGCTGTTTGCACCATCGGAGGTATCCTTACCGTAAAAATTATGAATCTCTTTCTGAAGGAAAAAATTAATCCTCTGATCGGTTCAGCCGGTGTGTCTGCGGTACCCATGGCGGCAAGGGTTTCACAGGTGGAAGGGCTCAAATATGACCGGACCAACCATTTGCTCATGCACGCCGTTGGGCCGAATCTGGCGGGTGTCATCGGTTCCGCTGCGGCAGCCGGAATGTTCATCGCCATGTTTGACTGACCTTAGGCGCGGAAAAGCCGTATGGTACATTTAACAACTGAAAGTGAAAACTCAATTGACGAAGGATAAGCAAATGAAAAAAACGGCACTTTTGCTACTGGTCTTATTGATGTTTCCGGCGGTCTCAAACGCGGAGGGTTTTCTGGGGGCGCCTGTTGTAAGCCAGGGCAAGGAAAACTTGAGAACCGACGCCCGTCTGGAGATGAAAACACCGCTATCCCACGATGAGGTGGTGTTGTTTTACAAGGAACAATTAAAAGCGGTTCCAGATATCAAGTTTCGCGACTGGAAGGATGCCACCTATATTGAAGATGACGGAGCATTGCCATGGCATTCCATCACCATCTCAAAAGATGATAAAGACGGTGCTACCATCGTCATTGTAAAAGACAACTGGACATGGATTATCGGGACCCTTGTTTTGCGGTATATCGGTGTTTTTACGGTCTTGATGATTCTTTTGGTGGGGATGCTTGTATCGGGAAAAATCATATCTGCATTTGTCCGTCGCGCTGAGGCGAAAAAAGCTGCGGGATAGACGGATACTGGAAGTTGAAATGACAACAACAAAAGGCCCCCATTTGGAAATGGAGGCCTTTTGTTTTGGTGTGTTATTTGGGACAACCCTACTAAAATATGAGGGGATCACTCCAAGGTGATCAGAACACCTTCCGCTTCTACCGTGTCCCCGTTATTCGCATTTACCTCTTTAACCGTACCCGATGCCTCAGCCACTACCGGCAACTCCATTTTCATGGCTTCGAGGATCACCACTTCATCACCCTCGTTTACCGCATCTCCCGGTTTCACCTTTACATCAATAACCTTCCCCCCCATTGGGGCAATAATTTCACTCACAGCCACTACCTCCTTATTGATTATTTCAACTGATTACGTATGTTAAAAACCCGCTGATCAAAAAGACCATGAAAATCAATCGGATCAAACCCATTTAAAAATGTTGAATTACACAGATCTTCATGACGTTCCGATGAAAGGTCCATATAACATGCTATCTCTACTTCTTGTCAAGAACTATATCAGATTGTCCGAACAAAACAGAGGCCTTGACAGAAACGATCAAATTATCTATCTTCCGATAACTGCCTATTTAAATTAAAAAATTATCAAAATCCCAAACGAATGGGCCAGCGTTTTTCATCTTCAGCGGCTCATGGTGAAAAGACGGGGCCAGAGGAACCATAATGCCGGAATACAAATGGGTTTGTGAGACGAAGAAGGGAAAAACGATCCGTGGCGAACTGGAGGCCGCTGATGAAAAAATGGCGAGGCTACAGCTAAAGCGTCGCAATCTCAAAATCAAAAAAATCAAAGAAAAACCAAAAGATCTCTTTGCTAACGTATCGTTCATGCAACCGAAAATAACCAGCAAAGACCTCGTTATTTTCACCCGGCAGTTTTCAACCATGATTGATGCCGGCCTTCCCCTTGTGCAGGGGCTTACCATCCTGGCCGACCAGATGGAAAATAAAACCTTTAAAGGCATTTTGAAAGTGGTTGTTTCGGATGTGGAGGGGGGCGCCAGTCTGGCCGAAGCACTGCAGAAGCACCCGAAGGTGTTTGACAACCTTTTCGTAAATCTGGTGGCGGCCGGTGAAGTTGGCGGTATCCTGGATACGATCCTCCAGCGTCTGGCAACTCATATTGAAAAAGCCCAAAAACTGAAGGCGCGCATCAAGAGTGCCATGACCTACCCCGCCATTGTGGTGGCCATTGCCATTCTGGTGATTTCGGTAATTATGATTTTTGTGATTCCCGTTTTTGAAAGCATGTTTGCGGATTTCGGCTCGGCACTGCCGCTCCCCACCCAGATCGTGGTCAATTTGAGTCGCTTTATGAAGGGGAATGTGCATTATGTAATCGGAGCTGTTATTGTCCTGGCCATTGCTTTCAAGAAATTCAAGAATACCAAGGTGGGGCGAAAAAAAGTGGATACCGTGGCACTGAAACTCCCCGTATTTGGGCCGCTGCTTAAAAAAGTCGCTGTGGCCAGTTTCACCAGAACCCTGGGGACCATGATTGCCAGCGGTGTACCGATTATTACAGCTATGGAAATCGTTGCCAAAACTTCCGGAAATGTTGTGCTGGAAGAAGTTATCCTGGATGTTCGCTCCGCCATTGCCGAGGGACAACCCATCGCCGAACCCCTTTCGGAGAATGACATATTTCCCAATATGGTCGTCCAGATGATCGGCGTTGGAGAGGCCACAGGCGCTCTGGAAACCATGCTGGAAAAAATCGCGGACTTTTACGATGATGAGGTAGAAGCGGCGGTGGATGCATTGACATCCATGCTCGAGCCTTTGCTCATGGTCTTTCTTGGCGGCGCCATCGGCGGACTTGTAATTGCCATGTATCTACCTATTTTCGGCATGGCTGCGGCCATGGGCGACTAAAGCGGAAATGAACGGAAAAAAATCCGGCAACGGGGATTCAGACCTGCAAAAGCGCCTTCACACCCTGATGTTTTTACGGGTGCTGTTTGTTTCCGTGATTCTGGGCGCTCTCATTATTATTCGCTTCAAGGGAACGCACGTTGAGATTACTCATGCCCAAAGTGCGCCCTACATTCTCCTTGCGGTGATATATTTCACCAATGTCGTTTATATTTTTCTCATCAAATATTTGGGAAGAATAAGGCTCCAAGCCTATTTTCAGCTGTTTTTCGATACTGTTTTCATTACTGTCTTCATATACACAACCGGTGGCATTGACAGTATTTTTTCCTTCCTTTTCATCTTAAATATCATCAGCGGAAGCATTCTCTTTTCTCGAAAAGGCGGCATCATTATTGCCTCGTCGAGCAGCATCCTTTATGGGTTGATGCTGGATCTTCATTATTATGGTTTGATTCATCCTCTGGGAAGTCGGGTGAATATCGCTTCCGATAGTTATAACAGTTCGTTTCTGTTTTACACCATCCTGGTGAATATGGCAGCGTTCTACCTGGTCGGTTATTTGAGTGGTTTTCTGGTTGAACAGACAAAAAGGAGCCGGGCTGAACTCAAAGAAACCAGGCTGGATCTGAACAAATTAGAAATCCTTCACGAAAGTATCATTAACAGCGTTACCTCTGGGCTTATTGTTTTAGACGACAAAGAGCGCGTTATACTCTTCAATCCCACAGCGGAAAAAATCCTTGGCAGCCATACCCGTCAAATCTCCGGGTTATCGCTGGCCTCTGCCCTTCCCGCTCTTGGGCGACATGTTCAAAGCGTTACGGAAATGCGTCCGTCCGTCACCATGCCTCCTTTTATGGACATTTTGTACCAGAAACCAGATGGCGCTACGATCTATCTTCGACTTTCCATTTCCCCCCTTCATTATTTATCTACCGAAAAAGGCGGGAAAATAATTGTTTTTCAGGATGTGACGGAAATAAAGCGGATTGAAGAAAACATGAAAAAAGTGGAAGGACTGGCCTTGGTGGGAGAGATGGCTGCAGGCATTGCCCATGAAATCAGAAACCCCATGGCTTCCATCAGCGGTTCCATCGAGGTGTTAAAAGAAGGACTTGCCTGGGATAGCACCGAAAGCCAATTAATGGCCATTGTGTCGCGGGAAATCGATCGATTGAACCAGTTGATCAGTGACTTTCTGCTCTTTGCGCGACCGAAAGAAACAAAATGGAGGACCTTTGACCTGAATCAGGTCATTATGGAGTCCCTGACGCTCTTTAAAAATGGTCCGCGCTGGAATGAAAACGTCAGCGTACTCACACATTTCATGGATTCCGTCACCATTGAATCGGATCCGGACCAGATCAAACAGGTTTTATGGAATCTTTTCCTCAATGCCTGCGATGCCATGCCCGACGGCGGGATACTTGACATCGGCACCAAATGGGTGTTTGAAACACCCGAATCAACCAACAAGAACGTGGCCATTGTCATACACGACACGGGGAGTGGATTTGACCCGATAACCCTTCCAAAACTTTTTACCCCTTTTTTTACCACCAAAGAGGGCGGATCCGGTCTCGGGCTGGCCACCGTAAAAAGGATTATTGATCAACTTCAAGGGAGGATTTCGGGGCATAACCACCCCGATGGCGGCGCCGAAATTGCGATCATTCTGCCCATGGATTCCGGTACGGGCCATTAACGTTTGGTAACGAAAATGACAAAAAATATGAGGATGAACAACTTTTGGAAGCTGGAAAAGATAACATCATGAAAATATGTGAACAAAATTGGTTTTCTAAACTCAGCCGTCCCAGCCGCTATCTGGACAATGAGATCAACACGATTCACAAAGACCTTCCAAAAACCCAAGTTTCCATTGCACTGGTATTCCCGGATGTCCCTGAAGTGGGTATGAGTCATTTGGGACTGAAAATAATTTACCACCTTCTGAACAGCCGGGACTGGCTTGCAGCTGAAAGGGCTTTTTCCCCCTGGCCGGATTTGGAAGAGGCGCTCAGACGTCATGACGCCCCGCTGACCGCTTGGGAATCAGGACGGCCACTGGGAGAATTCGATCTCATCGGTTTCAGCCTTCAACATGAGCTTTCCTACACAAACATCCTCAATGTTCTGGATCTCTGCAAAATTCCCTTTTTAGCCCGGGACAGGGGCAATGAATATCCGCTGATCATTGCAGGGGGTCCTGCATGCTTCAATCCGGAACCCGTTGCAGATTTTTTTGATATCATGCTCATCGGGGATGGAGAGACCGCTTCACTTGAGATATGCAGAACCGTTCGAGAAATGAAAACGGATATGGGTGTTCAAAAGAGTGACATCCTTAATATCATCTCTCATATACAGGGAATCTATATCCCTTCTTTCTTTCAGGTCCGGTATGAGCCGGACGGGAGGATTGCTGCAATTGTTCCGGAACATGATGACCATAAATGGGTCATCAAAGCCACATTGCCCCATCTTGATTCAACCCCATACCCTGAACGTCAGATCGTCCCCTTTACGGAACTGGTTCACGATCGCGTTGCCGTGGAGATTTCCCGCGGTTGCACGAGGGGTTGCCGGTTCTGCCAGGCGGGGATGATCTACCGGCCCGTACGGGAAAGAAGTCCGGAATCCATTGTTAACATTGCGGAAAAAACCTTGAATCTCACCGGCTATGAAGACCTGTCGCTGTTGTCACTCAGTTCCGGTGATTACAGCCATATTTGTTCGCTTCTTTGCGCACTCATGGACCGTCACTCCTCCGATCATATCGGCATCAGCCTGCCTTCCCTCCGGGTGGACAGCCTGGATGCTGAAATGATGGCGCAAATTAAAAGGGTTCGAAAAACAGGGTTTACTCTTGCCCCCGAGGCGGGAAACAATCGTCTTAGGAGGGTCATCAACAAGGGCTTGACCCAATCGGACATCCTTGAAACGGCAAAAATCGTATACCGGTCCGGATGGAAACTGATCAAACTTTATTTCATGATCGGTCTGCCTTCTGAAGAAGATGACGATCTTCAAGATATTATTGACCTTGCGGAGCAAATCACGAAATTATCGGGTCAAAAAGGGCGTCGGGAAAACGTTAATGTTAGTGTTTCCACCTTTGTACCCAAGAGCCATACCCCTTTTATGTGGATGCCACAAATCACACTGGAAGAAAGCCGGCGAAGAATAGAATTGATTCGACAAGGCCTTAGAAAAAGTCGTGTGCGGGTCAAATGGAATCAACCGGAGTTAAGCTGGTTGGAAGGGACCATGGCCAGGGGAGACCGAAAACTGAGTAACGTCATTATTGAGGCCTGGAAGCTTGGCGCAAGGTTTGACGCATGGAGCGAGCATTTCAATATGACGATATGGAAAACGGCTTTTGATCGTGCCCGAATTAAACCGGAATTCTATCACCGGGAAAGGGAGCTCCATGAGATTTTGCCCTGGGACCATATTCGATCCGGTGTGACAAAGGCTTTTCTTAAAAAAGAACGAAAAAAGTCGGAAGCGGAACAGTTTACGCCTGATTGCCGGGAAAATTGTTATGAATGTGGCGTATGCGACCACAAAAATATTGACCCCGTTCTTTTCAAGGATTTGTCATTTCAGCCGAAAAAAGTTTCGCCGGGCCTACAAGGCTTGCAATCCGTCGGCAGGTTCCGCCTCACCTTTACAAAAACAGGAAGTACCCGGCATCTCAGTCACCTGGAATTGGGGCGGGTGTTGAATCGTGCTTTCAGGCGTGCCGGATTGAAACTGGCCTATTCCCAAGGGTTTCACCCCATGCCCAAGACCTCGTTTTTTTCAGCCTTGCCGGTGGGTACGGAAAGTTTGGCGGAATGGGTGGAAATTGAGCTCATCGAACAGCTGGACGTGGAAAATCTCAAAGCCAAAATCAACCGGCAACTGCCTGAGGGCATCCATATAACGCATATTGAGAAGGTTTCTTCTTCAGAAAAAAAACTTCGCCCTAAGGCATCCCGGTTTCTTATTACCCTCAAAGAGGCCACGTTCAAGGAAGCGAACCTCACGAAATTTCTCCGATCAAAACATTTTGAGGTTGTCAAAATCAATAAAAAAGGGGAACATATCATTGACGCCCGAACCCTTGTGACGGCCATGAGGATTGTTTCGCCCGCAAAAATCGACTTGACCATCAGGCAAACCGATACAGTGACCTTAAAACCGGCTGAAATCATAAAGGGCGTATTCTCTTTAAGAGAAGAGGACCTGTGCAACATGAACATACTGAAAACCGAACAGATTTTTCATTAAAGCCAGAAAACCCCGGGGGGCTGCTCTATGTCCAGCGAACTGATCATCAATTCCAGGTCTTATGAAACCCGGGTCGCCTTGGTTGAAAACGGCGTCGTTGTTGAATTGTATATTGAAAGGGACAGCGGTCGGGAGTTGATGGGGAACATCTATCGCGGGAGAGTGGTCCGTGTTCTGCCCGGCATGCAGGCGGCTTTTGTGGATGTCAGTCTTGGAAGAACCGCCTTTCTTTATGTTTCCGATGTTTACAGGGATTTTTCAGATTTTGAGCAAATGATGCTGAACGCCAGTGAGGTTAATGAAACTCTGGATACTGATAAAATTAATGGCTCCCTTAAAAGGCAATCAGGCTATAGTGGTTTCCAGATAGAGGACCTGCTCCACGAAGGGCAAAGCATAATGGTACAGGTTTCAAAAGAGCCCCTTGGAAACAAGGGGGCCCGTCTGACATCTCACGTCTCATTGCCCGGAAGGCATCTGGTACTGATGCCCACCGTAAACCATATTGGCGTATCCCGGAAAATCGAAGACAGAGAAGAGCGCGAACGACTCAAAGGCATTATAAGGGATATTAATCCCGGATCCTTTGGTTTCATTGTCAGGACGGTAGCGGAAAATACTTCCAAAGAAAAACTGGAAGCTGAAATGGATTTCTTGTTGAAGCTCTGGGAGAATATCAAGGACAAGATGGAGAAAAGCAATAATCCCGGACTTTTATACAAGGACCTCACCATCACACTGCGGGCGGTACGGGACCTGTTTACCCGGGAAGTGGATCGTCTTATTGTTGATTCGGATGAAGAGTACGAAAAGGTTATGGCCTTCATTGAAACTTTTGCCCCCCGGTTGAAATACTCAGTTGAACTCTATGAAGGCGCCGGTCCCATTTTTGACACTTTTGGCATCGAAATAGAAATTCCAAGAGCCCTGGGCAATAAAATCTGGCTGAAATCCGGAGGGTATATCGTCATTGAACTGACCGAAGCGCTGACATCAATTGATGTCAACACGGGAAGTTATGTGGGGAAGCGGAATCTTGAAGAAACGATCTTGAAAACAAACCTCGAAGCCGTCAAGGAGATCGCTTACCAACTCCGATTCAGGAATATCGGTGGGCTGATTGTCATTGATTTCATAGATATGGAAAAAATCTCAAACCGTGAACGGGTGTCCATGGCGCTCAAAGAGGTGCTTGGTAAAGACAAAGCCAAAACAAACATTCTTCCCATGTCCGACCTGGGATTGATTGAAATGACCCGAAAGAGAACCCGGGCCAGTCTGAATCGCCTGCTCAGTGAACCATGCGCTTACTGTGAAGGCCGGGGGACCTTGAAATCGCCCAAAACAATCTGCTACGAAATTTTCAGGGACCTGGAACGGGACTGCATGCACCTCGATGAAGGGGGCAGCATTCACATTCTGGTGAACCCTGAAGTGGACAAGATGCTGAGGGAAGAGGAGCAGGGGTCAGTGATCGATCTGGAGAAAAGAACCGGCAAAAGAATCATCATTATTGGAAAAGAACACTTTCATCAGGAACAGTATTCTGTGGAGCTTTAGTCTCTTTTAATACGTGCCCTTCTAAGCTGGGTTAACCCCGATTCTATTTCTTCCCTGGAAAATGTTTTTTCACATTTGGTACACTGGAAAAGTTCATTGGCAACCTTGTCGTAGATAAGATCGTCGGAAAAGTTCACGCCGTGAAACCGGAGGCAAAAATTGTAAACAAGCTTGAAGTCCTTACCGGCGCACTCATCACATAAAAAATAATCCAGGATGTCACCCATCAGAATCTCCCCGAAAAAGCAAATCTGCCAATAAACACGCAATCCTTTTATACTTTTCCATTCCTTTTTACAATGTTTTTTTGACCGCAGGTCGTGGATTGGTTACAATTGGCCAAATCCCATGGGGGAACAGACTGCTTCGGTAAAAAGCCATTGACAACCCTCTAACTTTCCGGAGGCTTTTCTGTGTTCATCATCAAAAAAATACTCGGTTCGCTACTGATGCCCTTGCCTTTCTTTCTACTGATTTCCTTTGTGGGTTTGTTTCTTTTATGGCGCGGCAAAAGGGTTTTTACAGGAAAAATACTGACCACGCTGGGGCTCATCGGGCTCACCATAATGAGCTATAACCCTGTTTCAAGGGCATTGAATGCGCCACTTAACTGTAAATATGAAGCGTATTCGACAAATCAATGGGAAAAACCCGGAACCGAAGTGTGCGCGCCGCTACCTTTTGTTAAATACGTTGTGGTGCTTGCCTGTGGCCACAAATCAGACCCGAACATTCCCGTAACCAGCCAGATATCAGGACATTCAATGATCCGGCTGGTGGAAGGGATTCGAATTCTCAGGCAAAACCCCGGCGCCAGATTGATCCTCTCAGGGGGTGGCGCCGTTGACCCTGTCCCTGAGGCCAAGGTTATGGCAGAAGTCAGTCAATTCATGGGGGTCTCCAAAGACGACATGATCATAGAATCCGCATCCAATGATACAGAGGACCAGGCCCGGTTGATCAAACCCATCGTTGGCGCAGCGCCCTTTGTGCTGGTCACGTCAGCCATCCATATGCCCCGATCCATGGCCCTTTTTGAGGAACTGGGAATGCACCCCATCCCCGGTCCGGCCGGATCCACCTCACGGGTAAAAATGCCTTTTTCCTTACAGGATATCTTTCCAAGCGTGAGTGCTCTGGACGATACAACCCAGGCCGTCCATGAATATCTCGGCCTCCTGTGGGGCAAGTTGAAGGGGCAGATTTAAATGGGGTATCTTCAAAAACGTCTTTCAAAAAGCGCTCTGATCAAATTCCTGTTATTGATTGTTTTTTCCGTCGGTGCCCTTTGCCTGTATCGTTTTACCGTACTCAAGGAATGGATAACCCCCCAAACCCTGGAGGCGATTCTTAACGCATCGGGTTTCTGGGCACCGGCCGTTTTTATGGCGTTTGAGGCATTGGCAATAACCCTTTTTGTCCCGGCCAGCATCCTGGTTATTCTGGCTGCGGGTCTTTTCGGGGCCTATTGGGGTTTTCTGTATGCATGGATCGGGGCTTGGGCCGGGGCAGGATGCGCTTTTTTTGTGGGCAGGACCTTGGGTCGGGATTTTGTTGCCGCCATCATCGGTGACCGGCTGAAAAAATACGATGACGCCATCGAACAAAACGGTTTCACGGCGGTGCTTTACATCCGGCTGCTCAATGCGCCCTTCACCCCCATGAATTACGGATTGAGTCTCACAAAGGTCCACTTCAGGGACTTTTTCCTCGGTACGGGCCTGGGTGTCATGGCTTCGATTTTTGCCTTTACTTTTTTGAGTGGTATGTTGAGGGATGCCTGGATTTCCGGGAGGTGGAGCGATCTGGTTTCCTTAAAAATGTTGTTTGGCATTGTCCTTTATGTTTTTTCATTTTTCATTCCCTTGATTCTCAAGAAAATGAAAGGCCGGATGTAATGAAAAGAACCCCCTATTATGAATCAATCAGCATCTTTTTAACCTTCCCGAGAGCCGTTCTCGGAAACTCCTCGCAGAAAACAATTTCCCGGGGCCATTTATAGCGGGCCAATTGCCCTTCACAGTGCGATAGAAGGGATTCGCACGTTGCATCTGCCCCCTTTTTCAAAACAACAAACGCCTTGCCCCTCTCCCCCCATTCATCATCCCGTACACCGACCACGGCAGCGTCTTTCACAGCCGTATGGGCTTTCAGCACTGCTTCCACTTCAACGGGGTACACATTTTCACCACCCGATATGTACATGTTCTTTACCCGGTCCACCAGGAAAAAATACCCCTCTTCATCCATTCGGGCCAGGTCCCCCGTGTGCAGCCAACCGTTTCGGATGGTTTCTTCGGTTCTCACAGGGTCCTGCCAATACTCTTTCATCATAATGGAACCCCGGACCGCGATTTCTCCCACCTCACCCGTTTTGACAGGCCGGCCGTTGTCGTCCATGAGGATCACTTCTGAATGAAAGACAGGGCGACCCACAGTCCCGGGCTTTTTGATGGAATCCTCTTCGGATGCCCAGAAAAGAATCGATGTTTCCGTCTGTCCCATAATTTGCCGGACGGGAAACCCGGCCTCACGGCATAATTCCTGCATTCCGGGTGTGACTTTCTCACCCCCGATTGCTGAAATCTTGAGCGTTGAAACATTCTTTTGAATCGGCAGATCCTTTTCCAGAAGCGCCCTGTAAATGGTCGGAACGCCTAAAAACTTGGTGACCCTGTACCGTTCGATATCCCCATAGGCCCTGGCCGCATCGAATCTGGGGTGGATAATCATGGTGCCCCCTTTATAGAGGATCGGCGAAGCCTGTATAAACAGCCCGCCCGAGTGGAAAAGAGGCAGAATGATGAGCATGATATCATCAAAATGGAGTTTGAAAAATATATCGGCATTCAGGCAGTTGAACAGTGTTTTCCGGTATGAGAGCACGGCCCCTTTGGGCGCCCCGGTGGTTCCGGAGGTGTACATGATCACATGGGGTTCTTCAGGATCAGCGGGTGCCAGGGATTTGGTAAGAAACGGTTTTTTCCCATCAAATTTTTGGGTTTCAGATTCAAATCCAAGAATTTCATCCCGGTTTTGGACATGACCCAGGCAAGTCAGAACCATATGGGGTTTTTCATTGTGAAGTTCCAGTTCACATACGCTCCGGCAGTGAGCTTTACCGAACACGAACAGCCTGGGTTGGGCGTTTTTCAGAATGTAGCGCAATTCAGGAGCGGTGAGCCTGAAATTGATGGGAATAAAAATGGCCCCCAGCCGGGCACATGCCAGATAAAGATCTATGAATTCAGGGCAGTTTCTCATCATGACGGCCACCCGGTCTCCCTTTTCGATTCCCAGGGACTGAAGCCAGCAGCTCACACGGTTGGCCCGCCCATGAAGTTCCAGGTAGGTTATGGTTGACCCCTCAAAAAGGATGGCGACCTTCTCCGGATGCAGTTCTTTCCAGCGCTGCACCCACCAGGCAATATTCATGGATTTAATCATTTCGATTCCTTTCGGATCGGCCTAAAAAGATATTTTTAAAACACGGATGCAGGCATTCCGGTTACCACCGGCTGGTTCAGGACTTCTCCGGACGTTGTCCACTATGGATGGTCATGGTTCCAAACATGAGCAATTCGCATTTAACGGATTCAAAACCGGCTTTTTGCATGGTGGCGACCATTTCATCGGGTTTCATGAAGTCTCGGGTCGTATCAGGCAGATAGGTGTAGGCAGCCTGGTTGCCGCCCACAAGACGCCCTAAAAAGGGGATGGTGACCTTGAGGTGTAGAACGATCAATGGCCGCAACAGATTTTGCTTGGGTGGAGAGGTTTCAAGGCAGACCACACGGCCCCCCGGTTTGAGCACCCGCAACTGCTCCTGGAAGGCCTTCAGGGGGTTTACCACATTGCGAATCAGGTATCCGGAGGTTACGGCGTCAAAGGTTCCATCAGCAAACGGTAGCTGCAGGGCATCGGCCGAACACCAGGGGATTCGACTCCCCCCAGGCCGACCTCGACCCTTTTTTATCATGCCCAGTGAGAAATCAGCCGCCGTTACCCGTGCCAATGGTTCCTTCTGAAGCGCGGTAAAGGCAATATCTCCGGTTCCCGTACCCACATCCAGTAAGCGCCCGCCGGGGGACAGGTTGCCCTTTTCGATGACGCGACGACGCCATATTGAATCAAACCCAAATGTCATCATCCGGTTTAATAAACCGTAGTGACCGGACAGCTGGTCAAACATGGTTTTAATTTCTGCACGTCTTCGGGATTTCCTGTATTGTTTCAAATGAACCTTCTCCTTTTTTCATCTTCAGACCTTCACCCAATTCACAGGAAGAGACCTTTCGAAAATGTATATCCTTTTTGTTTTGGCCTGTACAGTGGATTTCTGAAGCGGTATAAGAACCCCATAAAGCATCCAAGGTAAATGAAAGCATTACCCTTTAAAAAAATGGAGGTAACGTTATGCAACAGTACCCTATACAACTCAAACCGGTGGATGAGATTGAAATCGTGACCCTCATGGACAACTACTCTGATGTGCTGCTTCAAAGTGAAGGCCCGGTGACACGGGCGCCTCTGGCAACGGGTGGGGAAATCCCCACCGACACGCTCCTGGCGGAGCATGGGCTTTCTCTACTGGTGCGACTGGATTCTCGGGGGGCAACCCACAGCATCCTTTTTGATACGGGCTACAGCCGCATCGGTGTATTGCATAATTTGAAAATCCTGGGAATTGATCTAAAGGAAATAGAAGCCCTCGTCTTAAGCCATGGTCACATGGACCACACGGGATCACTCCATGGCATCTTGGAAGGCCTGGGTCGTACCATGCCCCTGATTGTGCACCCGGAGGCCTTTCTTTCTCCCCGATACCTGGATATCGGTGAAGGAAAAAAACTGCTTTTCCCCTGCACCTTGAAACGGGATGAACTGGAAGCGCTCGGGGCTCAAATCCTTGAGTCCACAGCACCGGTTTCCCTTTGTGATAACAGCCTGCTGGTCACAGGCCAGGTGGAACGGACAACCTCTTTTGAAAAAGGGTTTCCAAATGCATTTCTTTCCCGAGATGGAAAAGAAGAGCCCGATGCCATCTGGGACGACCAGTCCCTGGTGCTCCATTTGAAAGACAAGGGCCTGGTTGTCATTTCGGGCTGCGCCCATGCAGGGATTGTCAACACCGTAGCGTACGCCAGAAAAATTACCGGCGTGGAAACGATTCATGGCATCATCGGCGGGTTTCACCTGTCCGGTCCGGCTTTTGAGCCCATTATCGAACAGACCATCGTGGAATTGAGAAAAATGGACCCCAAAATCATCGTTCCCATGCATTGTACCGGCTGGAAAGCCATCGAACGGTTTTCCAAGGCCTTTCCGGACAGCTTTATTTTGAACAGCGTGGGATCCAGATTCACGTTGAATTGAAACTGCATTTTATGAATGGAATTCAGCCAACGTGAGCTCATTTCTTGCGGAGGCCCTCATCTTTCTGAAGCCGGGACAGTTCCGTGCTTTGACTGAGGAGCTGTTCCTTGAAACGCTCAAGATCCTTCACAATGGCTTCCAGGCTGTCCATCCACACCCGAATCAGGATTTCCTTTAAACGACCGATATTTTTATGTGTATTTCGAAGGAGAATATTTCGATAGCGTCGATAAAAGATAAATCCGGCGCCAAGATTTATGATCAGGTAGCTTCCTAGGGCAGCCAGGCCTGCAGTACTGAAAAGGGTACCAACGATGGACAGTAGAAGATTGGTGAAAGCCCCTCCGGATGGCGCCAGAAAGAGACGGCGCCAGGAATCTTCCCCTCCTGTGGAAAACAGGAATGCGGCAAAGATGAGACCATAGATCACCCATTGACCAAAACGGAAACCCCATAATGGGGACCGCCGTTTTTCCTCCACATAGGCGGCGGTGGATTGAAAAAAGGCTTCTCCCAGATTTTCAAAACGCCGGGGAACATCAAGGGTTTCCTTGAGCCGCTCCTGAAGTGGCAGAGAGAGGTTTTCGTTTAGGAAACGGTGGCTGAGATGATCTTCAAGCCATGCATACCGGTGGTGAAAGGCCTTTGAAATTTGATCCGGCGGTTCAAAAGCAGGAAGCGCCATCCCGCTTTCAGAATCCCGTGAGGGTCCTTTTCCAAAGGAAAACAGCAGGGTGGCCACCCCGAAACCGGGTCCCACCAGCCGCGAAGGGTCTCCCTGGGAAAGGGAGATCTTTTCCTGGATTTCATGGCCAAACCAGCGATCCATAATCTCCTTGCCCGTTTGGACCCATTCAGGCCTCTTTTTTTCAAGTTCTTCCATGGTTTCGTTGAGGATGCGGCCAGCACTTTCAAGGGTCTGAATTTCCATTTCAAAAAGCGATGTCAAGGATTGGATTTCCACATCCAGGTTCTGGGCCTTGATGGCCGAAATCTGCTTGGCATTTCGTTCTCTGAAAACGTGTTGCCGAAACGCCGGAAACTGATTCCAGGGAGAAAGGGCGTCCCCTTCAAAAGCCTCCTGTGAGGCCAGCGCAAACAAAATGGGCTCACCGATTCCCTTTTCTTTTAAAAGTTCGTTGAATCGGGTGGTGGCAAGATTGAGTTGGCCGTATCCTTTCTCAAGGGTTTCACCCTGAAACAGCAAATCCACCTTGTTGAGGACAAAAGTGAAATTTTCCTTTGACTTGGGGGCCTGTAAAAGGAAATCATAAAATTTTCTGTCCGCATATTTTTCAGGGGACGTAACCCACAAAAGCAGATCCAGATGTTCCATGAATTGAATAACCCGTTCACGGTGTTCCCCCACGAGACTGTCAAAATCCGGTAGGTCGCAAAGCAGGATTCTGCGAATGCCATCACCCTGGTGTAGAATTTCCCGGCGGGGGACATCCACCGGTCCCGGAATCGGTGGGGCTTCAGCTTCCGCATGGCGGTAGATCAGAACCCTGTCTGTGTGTGGGCGCCGATGGCTGGTGGAAGCGATGGCCTCCCCTGCCAGGGCGTTCATGAGGGTTGACTTTCCAACACCGGTCCCGCCCACCAGGCCGATGGTCAGGTAACGGGCTTCCATGACGCCCAGTTTGCCTATGAGCTTTTCAGCCTCTGTTTCCATTGTGTGCCGTTTGTTCGGTGAAATGGAAAAGAGCCCCCCCTTTCGAAGGAGATCAAGGGTCTTCTCCAGGCGTTGTTGATGCTGTTCAATGGGATGGGTCATTTTTTTATTTCCCGGTTATTCATGCGATAAGTTTTTTATTCCGACATTGAGACCTATCAGGGCCTCCCGTGTTCGAGGGGATGTGGTCGAAGACTGAATGCAGGCCACATAACGTTCCTCCTGTTTGCGCAATATGGACAGAAGCCCCTCCTGGTAGCGCACTGCCAGTTCCTTGGCGATTTTCCGAATTTCATGGTAGGCGAAGGCTTCCACGGCCCCTTTGGTCACAAAGGGGGCCAAAGCGGAGTCCAGGGCTGCATCCAGCATGGTGAACCCCCCGCCCACCACCACTTCAAAGGTCAGGATGAGGATTCCCCAGAGGACCGATGTGGAGTAGATGCCCACCTTTTTTCCCGTGGAAATGCCTTTGGCCAGTGCCTCGAAGGTTTCTTCAAGCCATTGGGCCAGCTCTTCCTGGGCTTCCAGGATGTATTGGCGGATTTCCGTTTCTGTAAGTGGCAGGTGAGGATTCCGCAAGGATTTGAAAAGGGGCGCGTCCTCATGGGAAGGGGATAGGGTTTTCAACACCGAAACGTTGTATTTTGCAAGGGTTTCCTGAACCGGCGTAAAGGCCACGTTCTCCCGCACTTTCAGGAGTCCGGCCCTGCGATCCGCCTGACTTTTTTTTCGGCTCAGGCCCAACAGCCTCAGCGGCGCTTTTAAGACGTTACGAACCGCTTGTCGGGGTTTGGCCAGGAGATCGTATCGGGAGAAAAGTTTTCGAATTTCCACTCTCAGGTATTGTCCGCTGGTTTTGGAAAATCTTTCCTTCTGGTTTTGAACGTATTCCACTGATGCGCGGTGCGTGAGTTCCTGAAGATCTTTCAGCCATTCATCGACGGCTCGGGTTTCCCGGTCCAGCAATGATTGAAGACTGGATACGTCTTTTTTCAAAGCCCTTGTGGCCCTGGCGCCGGCCTCCGATTTAATATGATGGGCCTGTTCAGGGTTAAATGCCTGAAAAAAGGCATCCTTCAGGCGAATAAACGGTTTCTGACCGGAAATGCGATCATAGATCCCGGGGGTTGTGTGGGGGATCAACCACAAGTTTGCCCCTTGGATAGAAAGGGCCTGTCCCTGAAGGGCTTTCAGTATTTCTTCCCGGGTGGTTTCTGCGGATGCTTTGTTGAGTACAAAAAAGTAAGGTTTTTCGTCTTGAAGCACTCTCATGAAAAAGTCGTGCAACACCTCATCGGCATATTTTTCCTGACTGGCCACAAAAACCACCGCATCGGACATACTGTAAAGATCCTTTGCAATAGAATGGTTTTTATCTTCAACACTGTCCAAATCCGGTGTGTCCACCAGGACCAGGTGTGAAAGCGGTTCTTCGTCAGTCGCCAGCACCGACAACTGTGCAGTTTTTCCGGTACAGGGCAAATTTTCGTCTTCAGCGGTTATTTGCTTGATATGGATTTCAGGAAAGGGAAAGGCTTCCTTAAAGAAACATTGGCTGTTGGCATGGGCAATGGGGCCGGCGGTTTTGGGCCGTTCCACGCCGGTAGCGCTCAAAGGCCTGCCGCAAAAGGCGTTAAACAGGGTCGATTTACCTGTACCGGTGCCGCCCAGAAAGACCACCCACAAACAGGGGTTGGCTTTTCTGAAGGCAAGAATGGCAAAACGCCTCAGAATATCCTTAGCCAGCCCCGGTATTTTCAGCCCATCCTGGGTCAGGCCGGTTACCCTGAAAGCTTCGGGGTCCAGGGAATCGGAAGCCTTGTGGTCCATGGCGGCAGTCATTTTCAGTCTTCTTTAAGTCGGTCCCAGTACCCTTGAAAATATTTCCACCCGGACCACACCGTGGCCGCCAGAATAATGGTCATGATGATATTGGCCACCGGGGGAAGCAGGAGACTGACTTGTCGGCTGTAGTCTCCGGAGGGGATCATATACAGTAGAATCGTACCCCCCACCATTTGGGTGATGGTTTTGATTTTTCCCCACGAGCCGGCGGCAATGGCAATCCCTGTCTGCTGGGCCACAATGGCCCGCAAACCGGTAATGGAAACTTCCCTGGCAATAATGATGATGACCATCCAGGCGGCCACCACCTGGTATTTCACCAGGATGACAAACGCACTCATGATCAGCAGCTTATCGGCCAGGGGATCCAGAAAGATACCCAGGGTGCTGACCTCCTTGCGACTGCGGGCAAAATAGCCGTCCAGCGGGTCTGTTGCACAGGCGAGTACAAAAATTGAGGCGGCAACAAATTTCGTCCAGGTGGCGGCGGGAATGGTGAATATGATAAAAACCGGAATCAGGACAATCCGAAAGAGGGTGATCTTGTTGGCAAGGGTCATTTCTTTTTCGGTCCTTTCAGGGTCGATCGACAGTTTATGGATAGGTTTTACAGTCGCAAATATAGGCCCTTATAGCCCGTGACCGTCAGAATATCAAGATTTCCCTTGCGATTTCAAAAAGAATGGGATAATTCCCGACCATGTCCCTGACCCTGGGAAAACTGATCATTCTTGCCCAATGGCTGTTAACGCGACGACCCACCTCCGTTGCGGTTGACATTACCCACAAATGCAACCTAAAATGCCTTCATTGCTACTGGTGGAAACAGGAACACCCTCCGGAGCTGGATGATGGTCAGATGATTGCATTTCTAAAAAAGCTGCGGGCAGGCGGCCTTCGGGCGGCCATCCTGTACGGTGGAGAACCCACCCTTCGCCCGGAAATCTGCCGGGCCGCAGCCCGGATTTTTGATGCCACACTGGCCTTTACCAATGGCGTAAACGGTTTTCCGGAGCTTGAAAACGGCCAGTGGATTCTTTCCCTGGATGGACCCGAAACGGAAAATGATCGTATTCGGGGAGAAGGGGTATACCAAAAGGCCATAGAAAACCTGAAAGCCGCTCCCCGCCCCCCCATCGTCCATATGACCATTTCCAGGATGAACCAAAACAGCTTGGCGCCGTTTGTGCGGGAAATGATGGCGTTGCCCATCAGGGGCATGGGGTTTTCCTTTGTTACGCCCAACCGGGGAACAGACGATGAAAACCTGTTTATTCCCCTGACGGAACGGAACCAGCTGGTGATGGAACTGCTCCAACTCAGGAAAAAATATGGTGAGAAAATCGGTTTTACCCCGGCCATGGCCCGTCAGTTGCTGACCCATGGCGCATTTCCCCAATGGAACAATTTGTCAACCTGCCCCGTGAGCCGGCGGGTTCGATGCTACCGATCGGATGGCCGGCCAAAAACCTGTACCTACGGGGACCAGGCCGATTGTTCCCGTTGCGGCTGCGCCGCTGTTGTGGCTTACCGGGGTGCATTCAACCCTCTTGACTACCAGACGCTCAGGGTGATACTGGGGTTAATGACCCCTGAACTTCAGGCGCAGGGGTCCTTCTATAAAAAATGAATTAAAGATAATTTGTGGAGAGACGAATGGTTGATAACCATACACAAGCAAAACATAACCCTAATGATCTGATCTGTTGCTGCGAGTGTCGCAGTTTCCATTTTTTTGAAAACAGCGCCCGGCACAACAGCCCCCATGCCCTGGGGGAATGCAGGGGTGAGCCCTGGGACGGCAGCCGGGGGCAATGGGCCCTGTTTCAGCACCACTGTGGCGCTTTTGAAACAGTCCAAAATCGACCTTGATCATCGTTTCGTCCATTTCAAGCCATCTCTCGATGGCATTGACATCGGGCTAAGCATTAGGAAGGTTCCAAATAGAATATTAGAATCAGTATCTTTGACTTTTGTGATGGGAAAAATGCGTACCAAAAGCCGTTAGTCTCAGGATCCGAAGTTCCGGGCCCAAATCAATGATAATATAGGTAACCCTGCATCCGAGATTTTGCCAAGATTCAGTCACAAAGGTTGTATTTGTTGTACCGGCTGAAGTTCCTTACGATATTTTCAAAATATACAGCCGTTTCCATGGCCTTTCTGTAAATAGGAAGATGTTCGTAATATGCCATCAGAGGGATCCCCCAATAAATTTTTGCCGCGAACAGGGGGATAAATCCCCCTGTACCCCCTCCCTTTAAATAATCAAACAACCCAAATAACTAAATAATCAATTGCCTGAACGAACCGGCCACACGTAG
>Ga0207996_1000349_pt1 | contig 42578 bp, 44 predicted proteins | sample AntAceMetag02UKG_FD_184773 | JGI IMG/M metagenome (GOLD analysis project Ga0207996, IMG submission 184773) | Saline lake microbial communities from Ace Lake, Antarctica - Antarctic Ace Lake Metagenome 02UKG (SPAdes) (version 2) | ecosystem: Environmental > Aquatic > Non-marine Saline and...
ACTAAAAAGGGGGAAAAGAAAAGCCGAGCCAGCCACGGCGAGGCAAGTGGCGCGGCCTAGAGCCACACATTTCTCCTCGCGAACATTCAGGAGCGAGGAGTGTATTACTGCATTGGGAGAGCCTAGCCCTGCGAGAGCAGAGCGCTACGTCCCGTAGGGGTGGAGCGATATGCCGAGCGGGCGGAAAGATTAGTTATTATGAAGATTGGTGTATATACAAGGGTGTCGACAGATCTACAAGTTCGACGTGGTGAATCGTTGGATGAACAGATCCATGAAGCGAGATCGTATTGTAAGTATAAAGATGTACCTATTGTTCAAGTATATCGTGAAGAGGGTCGGTCAGGGAAGAATATTGATCGACCACAATTAAAGAAGCTCTTGCGAGATATACATAGAAAAAAGATCGATACAGTCATTGTAAAGAAGTTGGATCGTCTTAGTCGTTCGATATTAGACTTTGAAAAGTTATTACGTCTATTTGAAGAAAACAATATAACACTTATATCGTTGAAAGAGAGTTTTGATACATCAAGCCCGATGTCTAGAGCTGCGGTAAGAATAGTATTAGTGTTTGCACAGCTTGAACGTGAACAGACATCAGAAAGGACACGTGATGCTATGATCTACCGAGCAAAAAGAGGTATATGGAACGGCGGACATATTCCGTTGGGATATGATATTGCATCTAACAGGAAAGAATTGGTTGCGAATGAAGAAGAAGCAAAGACAGTAAAGCTCATCTTTGAAAAGTATATAGAGTTAGCTTCTTATCGTAAGGTAGCGCAGTGTATGAACGATCTTGGATATTGTACGAAACGGCATACGAGTAAGAATGCCACAAAAATCGGCGGGATAAAGTTTATTGATACTAGTATCTCAAGAGTAGTCCAGAATCCCGTTTATCTTGGCAAGATATCCTATAAGGGTGAGGTATATTCTGCAAACCATAAGCCAATTATATCAGAAGAGCTATTTAACCATGTTCAAGAGATAAGAAAAGAGAATGGTCGTAGAAGAGGTAGTCTTAAGAAAGAGAACAAGCACAACTTCCTATTGGAAGGCTTACTATGGTGTGGTGAGTGTAATAGCCAGCTTACTCCTAGTTGGTCGCGTAAGAACGGTAAACGATACTTTTATTATGTATGTACTAAGAATACTCATGCAGGTAAGTCAGAATGTAATGCGCGCGGTATTAGTGCACATGAAATAGAACAGCTTGTACTTAATAGGATACGATCCCTCACTAAGGATAATGAGTTGTTCCGAGAGGTAATGGCTGGCAATGATCAAGAAAATCGTCGGAGGATAGAAGAGCTCGGTAAGATAGAACAGGACATAGAATCAAAGATGGCTTCTATAGGTAATAAAGTTAAGATGATCGCGAGTGCCTTTGGAGAGGAAATAGATAAAGATAACCAGCACGTTATGGCTATGGAACTTAACCGATTGAATGAAGAGCGCAAGCAATACGTCCAAGATCAGGAAGAAGCGAGGATAGAAGTTAAGGATCTTGAATCCCAGACGATCAGTATGAATGCCGCAAGGGAAAGTCTAAATGCCTTTACTAATGCCTATGGATCGTTAACGCCATATGATAAGAAATGCCTTATGAATCAGTTTATACATGGCGTTACTTATACCAAGGATAAGGTCTCTATACGTTACTATGTAGTAGAGGATATGGATGCGTTATCTATAAGGAAAGGCACTGCAAAACGCCATAATGGGTTCGCAATGCCTACCTATTGGCAGCCCCAACGGGATTTGAACCCGTGTCTCAGCCTTGAGAGGGCTGTGTCCTAGACCAGGCTAGACGATGGGGCCACATTTCAAAAAGAAATCGTATACTATCACCTCTTACTTAAGATAGCAATGTCGTTTTTGGATAACAACCTTCCCTTCACCGCCCGCGGTGCACAAAACATTTTCACTGCGGCGGCGGAAAGATTGTATGATAATCAACCGTTATATTTTGTGCCGTTTACTTTTGTTTTGTCATCGAAAAGCCATGTAGAAAGATATCGTTCGCCGGAATCACATTGCACAACCACTATCGTTTTCCCTACTGCTTCTTTTCGTTTTGCAACTTCGATTGCAGCCCACATCAGTGCACCGCTTGATATACCAACAAGGACACCCTCTTCTTTTGCAAGACGCCTGGCAACGAGACCTGCTTCAGCGTGCCCGACTGTCATTATCTCGTCTACTACATCCATATCAAGAACTTCGGGAACAAATCCCGGTCCTATACCCTGTATTTTGTGCGGCCCTGGCTTTCCACCGGATAATATCGGTGAATCTACCGGTTCGATCGCTATAATCTTAATGTCAGGATTTTTTTGTTTTAACGCTGTTCCAACACCAGTTACTGTTCCACCAGTACCGACACCAGCGATAAAATAATCCACTTTTCCGTCCGTATCATTCCAAATCTCTTCTGCCGTAGTCCTGCGATGCACTTCAGGGTTTGCAGGATTATTAAACTGTTGCGGCACGAAACTGTTTGGCGTCTCATTGACCAGTTCTTGCGCTTTATCGACTGCGCCTTTCATGCCTTTAGCTCCTTCGGTCAGAATGAGCTCTGCTCCGAATATCTTCAAGAGCTGCCGCCGTTCAATGCTCATTGTATCCGGCATAGTCAAAATAAGCTTATACCCTTTGGCAGCACAGACAAACGCAAGCGCAATGCCAGTATTACCGCTTGTCGGCTCTATAATAACCGTATCTTTATTGATCAGGCCCTGGCTTTCAGCGGCTTCGATCATCGCTAACCCTATTCTGTCTTTTACACTCGCCAGTGGATTAAAAAACTCCATCTTAGCTAAAATGGTCGCAGGTAATCCCTTCGTGAGCTTATTGATCCTTACCAGAGGAGTATTTCCTATTGTCTTTGTAATATCATCGTATATTTTACTCATACCGCATCTCCTTCGTATTATTTTATTGAGTTATCAAGTGCTTGAGAAATATCAGTTATAATATCTTCTACATCTTCAATACCAATTGATAACCGCACATAATCCTGTGTAACCCCTGCTGCTAACTGTTCTTCCGAAGATAGCTGCTGATGAGTTGTCGATGCAGGATGTATCGCAAGTGATTTCGCATCGCCAATATTCGCCAGATGAGATATAAGCTGCAGCGAATCTATAAACTTCTTGCCAGCTTCAATACCGCCTTTTATACCAAAACCAACAATAGCACCTGCACCTTTCGGTAAATATTTTTTTACTTTCGCGTTTTCACTGCTTGACTCAAGCCCCGGATAAATTACCCATTCAACATGCTCGCTCTTTTCTAAATATTGTGCGACTTTTAACGCGTTTTCAGAGTGTCTGGGCATCCGTAGATGCAATGTCTCTAAACCTTGCAAAAAGAGAAACGCGTTAAATGGCGACATTGCCGGACCCAGATCTCGTAACAGTGTTACCCGCGCTTTAATAATGTATGCAATATTTCCCATTGGTTTTAATGCTTCTACAAAATTAAGTCCGTGATAGCTTGGATCCGGGTCTGCTATTAACGGAAACTTACCGTTTGTCCAATCAAATTTACCCGAATCAACGATCAATCCGCCAATAGATGTTCCATGTCCGCCAATAAACTTCGTTGCAGAATACACAACAATGTCCGCGCCAAAATCTATCGGTCTAAACAGATACGGACAGGAAGTATTATCCACAATAAGCGGCAAACCGTTTTCATGTGCAATCTTTACAAGCGTCTCTATGTCAGCAACATTCAGTTTTGGGTTCCCAATCGTTTCTGCATAGATTGCTTTTGTTTTTGGTGTAATCGCTTTTTTAAATCCTTCCATATCTTCAGATGATACAAAATTTACTTTTACCCCAAATTTTTTAAATGTATAGTGAAGCAAGGTATATGTCCCGCCATATAAATTATCTGCCGAAACAATCTCATCTCCCGCTTGCGCGATATTTAAAAGTGCTAAGGTAATGGCTGATTGCCCGCTTGCAGTAGCGAGTGCGGCAACACCACCGTCTAATGCCGCCATCCTTTTTTCCAGAACATCTGTTGTCGGATTCATAAGCCGCGTATAAATATTTCCGAATTCTTTTAGCCCGAAAAGATTAGCTGCATGCTCACTGCTTTTAAATTGATATGATGTTGTCTGATAAATAGGTACTGCACGCGCACCCGTTGTGGGGTCAGCTTCCTGCCCACCATGCAATGCGAGTGTATCCAGTTTAAGTTTATTATCAATTTGTGTCATGTGTTCCTCCATTCATTTATTTATATTGTGTAATTAATACATTTAACATCTAATTCTTTTGATTTCTGCAACAAGTCATGCAACGAGACTTCTTCCAATGTATCTGCAATCTTCCCGCCCAACATGCCCCACAGGTGTTGTGTGACACGTAAAGACATATGCGCTCCGTGAGCTTGGTTTTGCGCACTTTCGACAAGATTAAAGTTTCCTTCCAATATTCCAACAATGTCTTTCATTGTGACATCCTTTGGAGGTTTGGCAAGCTCATACCCTCCATGTGCTCCACGATGTGATAACACAAAACCAGCCACCCTGAGCGGAATAATGATCTGGCTTAAATACTTTTCAGATATCTCCTCGCTGCGAGCAATATCTTTTAAGAAAACAGGTCCCTGCCCGTAATGCAAACCCAAAACATACATAAGCCGCATACCATACTGGGCACGCGTTGATATTCTCATTGGTATCCTCCTCTACATAGTAACTAGTGTATTTCTTTACAGCAGAAAAAACACTTATTTTTCACCAATTATTTCTAAAAACGTATCTTTTCCTATTTCTTCGATTAAATGACCAAGCCTCTGTCGCGATTTTGCATTCTCTTTAAAGAATGTGATAACTTTTTCAATCACAACAAGCACTTCATCTTCACTATACACTTTTTCTAGCTTGATACCTTCTCGTGGTGAGAGCCCTCCACACCCACCGAGATATACCGCAAAACCAATTTTCTTTTCAGGACTAGCCACATCAACCTGTCCATGGATCCCGATTTCAGATCCCCTTGGACGCGTACATCCATTTGGACATCCTGAAACAACTATCTTAAACTTATGTGGAAGGTCCATCCCGCACTCGATACCTTTTTTCTGAATTTTATCAAAAAGATCAAAGGTATTAACTAATCCTCGTTTACACCAATTTGTTCCCGGACATGCAGTCGTAGCACGAAGGCGTGGACCTGATGTTCCAGCATAAATTCCATTTTCTTCCATGATGTTCTCAATTTCAGATACCTTATCAATAGGGATAAACGGTATCTCTATTCCCTGTCTTACCGTAAGGTGGGTATATCCATTCCCGTATATTTTGGAAATATACGACAACTTCTCAAGCTGCTGAGCTGTATAATTACCACTATCCATACGAGTTCTAAGTGTCACACATCCTTCTTTCCGTGACTGCAAAAACCCTCTTTTTTTCAAATCATCATAATCAATTTTATTTTCTGTCATATCACAATCCTTTTTATAAGTTCTTTATAACCGTATGTATAACTCGTTTTGTTCTCTCAAGATCACTGCGTGTATGAGAAAAAGATATAAAGTTTGCTTCATACTCTGAGGGTGCAAAATATATGCCGCCATCTAATAGTCCCTTATACATCTTTTGAAAAAGTTTCTGAGATCCACATCTCACACTAAACATTGTCCCATACGATGTTGCTTTAATCTTTTTATTATACTTTTTACCTTGATCGTTGATTGTCTGAGAGAGCTCAGCTACCATCTGAGCAATTCTTTTATAACAAGCTCGTAACCGTTTTAACTCAAGTAATGTACTCACTCCTGATGACATTACTATATGATTTCCACCAAATGTTGAAGCTTGATATACATTACCTAACGGTGCAAGATGTTTCATAATCTGGTTTTTACCGCCATATGCACCTATCGGTAAACCGCCACCGATTATTTTTCCTAAACATATAATGTCAGGGCTGACCCCGGCTATGTGTGCAAATGACCCATAGTGAAAACGAAATCCCGTAATTACCTCATCAAAAATAAGAAGCGATTTGTATTTTTTTGTTATCCTTCTTACCGCCCGGAGATACTTCTCGTTTGGTGCAGTAACCCCATAGTTACCCCCTACCGGTTCAATAATCACTGCTGCAATATCATCTCCATGTTTTTTAAATAATTGCTCTAATTTTTCACTATTACCATATTCTGTAACAAGCGTATGTCTCACAAAATCCCGAGGCACACCATCACTTAATGATATCTTCTGTGTTGCCAGGCCTGATCCTCCTTCAACCAAGAGATAATCAGCGTGACCATGGTATGAATGTGCACATTTGACTATTTTATTTTTTTTCGTGTATCCTCGCGCTAAACGGATAGCTCCCATAACCGCTTCTGTCCCGGAATTAACAAACCGTATTTTTTCAATTGGCGGCACAGCATCTATAATCATCTTTGCAAGCTCAACCTCTTTACCGTGTGTGCTTCCAAAATGAAATCCATCAGGAAGTGACGTTTTCAACGCATCCACTACACTCTTTTTTGCATGACCTAATATCACTGCACCAAATGAAAGCACATAATCAATATAAGACTTACCGTCATAATCAAAAAGAGTTGAACCTCTTCCCTTTTTAAACAGGATAGGAGATATTCCCGCGTAACGGAATGATCGCACGGGACTATCTACCCCGCCAACCAGATACTTTTGAGCTTGTATGTGTAGTGATTTATTTGTCATTATAATCTCTAATCGCTAGCGCAATATCTTTTGCATGATACGTAATTATGTAATCTGCACCTGCTCGTTTCATTGAGTGCATGATTTCATTTACCATGCCGTCTTCATCCCAGAGCCCCATTGCGCTCCCATTTTTTACCAATGTATATTCACCGCTTACGTTATATACAGCAAGCGGATGATTATATGTATCTTTTGCTTTTCGGACTATATCTAGGTATCCTAATCCAGGTTTCACCATGACAATATCTGCCCCTTCATCGATATCGCGAGAGATCTTATCCAGCGCCTTTTCACTCCTTCGGGGATCTAATTGATATGCACTTCTATTACCAAATTTCGGTGCTGAGTCAGCTATTTCCCTAAAAGGCCCATAAAAATGTGACGCAAACTTTGCCGAATATCCCATTATTTTTGTATGCGTAAAACCATTTTGATCAAGTTTTTTTCTAATTGCCGCTACCTGACCGTCAGCCATTGCTGAGGGACAAACATAGTCAGCACCGCTTGCAGCATGCGAAAGAGCAATTTCAGATAAGGCATTAAGTGTATCAGATAATTCAATAGTATCAGCGCCTTTTTTAATGATCCCGCAATGCCCATGAGTCGTATAATTACATAAACATACATCAGTAAATATTGTCACATCTTTCAGATGGTTTCTTATTTCTCTTACCGATGCACTCACAATATTCGTATCTGAATATGCTCCCGTGCCAGTCCATTCTTTATTTTTCGGTATACCAAAAAGTAATATGTTCCGGATACCTATTCTATGGAGTTCTCTGACTTCATCAATAAGTGCATCTAGAGAGTATCGGTATATTCCCTGCATAGAAGGTATCTCAGGAGATAACGATAAATCCTCGCGCACAAAAAGCGGATAGATCATATCGCTCAAAAGAATCCCGTTATATTCCTGATTTTGTTTTTCTTGTAGTTCTTGCATATTAACTTACAACCTTTTTTCTACCACCTCTCCGACAATGAATACTGCCGGTGGCTGTATGTTTTCTTCTTTTACCTTTTTTACTATTGTTCCTATGGTTCCCTTAATGTACCGGGCTTTTTTATTGGTAGCTCGTTCAATAAATGCGCACGGTGTTTTTACGTTTCTACCACTTTTACGTAATGCTTTTACTACATTGGCTATATTTCCCACTGCCATGAGATAGACTACTGTCCCACATAACGGTGCTTCTATCACAGCGTTCTTATCTTTTTTTCTTCCGGCAACAAGTGCAACTGACGATACTTTGTTTTTTATCGTAATCGGTATCCCCACACTTTCCGGACCAGCAAGCGCTGAGGTAACACCAGGAATCACTTCACACTCCACTTTTTTTCGTTTCAAATACGCTGCTTCTTCATATCCTCTGCTAAACACAAACGGATCCCCGCCTTTGAGGCGCACTACTGTCTTATATTTTTTTGCTTTTTCGTACAACAGTGCATTGATCTGGCGTTGTTCCAACAAATGCAGTCCATCGGCTTTTCCTACACATATCTTTTCGCATGATTTTCTCAAATGTTTTAATAACTGCGGTGATGATAAAAAGTCATACAACACGCAATCCGCTTTTTCAAGGGCACGCAGCCCCTTAACGGTAATAAGTTCAGGATCACCTGGTCCCGCGCCAACAATGTATACTTTATTTGTTTTCATCACGATACTACTTTCTGCATATACATACTGTTATTTAGAATATTCTTTAGCCTGACATTATCTTCTTTTATCTGCACGGCAAGCGCCCCCTGTAAAGGATGCGGGGTAATAACATTAAGTGGTATTATTTGTGAAATCCTTTTTTCAAGCCCCAAACGCAAAAGCGCCGCGTGAGCAACAATTACAGCATCGTACTCACCCCTATCCAGTTTTTCAACCCTTTGGTCAATATTCCCGCGAATATCTTTTACATCTAGATCGTTACGATATCTCTTTATACTTTCATTACGGTTTACACTGCTTGTTCCCAAAACAGCACCAGAAGGAAGTGTGTCTAATGTATAACCGCCTCTTGCAACAAGACAGTCAAAACAACTGATTGATGGTGTCATAAGAGCAATACTAAGTGAATTTGGCATATTCTCATCTAAATCCTTCGCGCTATGAATAGCTATATCTATTTGGTCATGCAACAATGCCTGCTCAAGTTCGTAGGTAAAGAAATCGGTGTTTTCACGCACCGTTAAGGACGATACCTTATCCTTATCTCCCTTTGTTGCTATTTGCATGACATTAAATATCAACCCAGGAAAAAACGACCTAACTTCTTCTACCTGAGCGATTGCCAATCTACTTGGTCTTGTGCCTACCCGTAAACGCATAATTTCTTACCCCTCGTATACTAGAATCAACTTCATCTTTGATCATTTTCTCAGCTGCACGTAAGGCTTCAGCCACAGCACCACTCTTTTTACTGACAGTGCCTATATCGTCAAGATTTTTTAGCGATACCCCAGATATTGTCTCTACAGTCGGCTCCACATTACGCGGTAAAGCTATATCATATATAAAAAGCTCTTTATTCCTTTTTACACTCACTTCATCCACAGTATGTTTTTTTAGAACATAGTGAGGACACGCTGAAGCACTAATAACAGCGTCTACGTGAGAGAGATACTGTGATAGATCATCCAAGAGTATCGCTTTCCCCCCAGACATATTGGCTAATTGCCGTGATCTGGCATGTTTTTTTCGTGACGCAAAATACAGATTTGCACGCGGATCTTTCTTTTCAGCAAAGAGCCGGGCAATGGTTCCTGTTCCCACGATCATTATTTCTTTTTTACCGATGGTGATCCTTTTCTTCGCTATATCATCTATAATATAGTCTGCAATGTCATACACTGCGCGATACAATCCGGACTTAACCCTTATTATAGCTGCATGCTCAAGTACGGTTTTCCATATATCATGCACTCTCCCGAGAGGTACTGACTGATCTACCCATGATTCAAGCTGATCGTAGATTTGCTTTTCTCCTACAACTTGTGAAAGAAGTCCAGCTGCAAGCCGGATCATATGAGTTACCACTTGTTTATTGTTCGTAATAGTATATCCGTACTGTCCCAATGCCGGCACACTATAGACTAGTTGAGCGATTATCTTCTGTGCGATATCCTCATCATGCATATAAGCATAGAGTTCGACTCTATTGCAGGTAAAAAGCACCGATACATCTTCTGCTATAGTACGCACTTTATGCACGATCTCATCACGATTATGATACACGTTTTCACGTTGTGATAAAGATGCGGTATTATGATCGATTCCGATACAAAATAAACTCATCCCAATTATCCTTTAGATACTTTTTTATATCACGTGATAACTCTGGATCCTGTCCATCTGTATACACGGTAACAAGCACTTCCTTGTGACGCACAACAGCCGGAGATATATATGTAGAGTGCTTCTTGTTATCGACAACATTCACCAATATATTTTCTTGTTGAGCCCACATACTTACCTTCTCATTTACTGCAAGGTCATTCGTTGCTGCAATAACAAGCACGCTTTTTTTAATATCTGACCCGCGCACATTTCGTTCTTTCCACTGCAAGACACCCTTTGTATAAAGATTTGAAAGATACGTGGTAACGGTAGGAGAAACAACCGTTATGTTCGCTCCCGCTTTTATTAAAAGGCGCACCTTTCTTTCAGCGATACGGCCTCCTCCTACCACGACCACTTTTTTATCTTTCAACAATACTGCAATGGGAAAATATTTCATTACGTTTATACTCCAGGAAGTTTTTCCTTTAAAGGACGCGTATGAATACCGCATTCCCCTCCACATTTACTGGTACCAATCCATCTACCGGCACGTTCATTATCATCGCTGGTAATATGTGAACACGGCGCACAACCCAGTGACCGATACCCGCGTGCATACAGCTGATTTACTTTCACCTGGTACACTGCTAAATATTGCCATATTTCCCGTTCTTTCCAAATAAGAATCGGATTTAATTTCATCAGTCCTTTATCACGTTCTTCGACTTCCTGATAGTCTGTGCGTGTACGGCCCTCAGTACATCTCAGTCCGGTCACCCAAGAGTCAACATTCATTTCTTCAATCGCTCGTTTCACCGGCTCAACCTTTAATAGATCACAGCATTTGTCAGGGTCTGTTTTATATAATTGACCCTCTATTGTAACATCATTTTTATAAATTTTTAACTCTGGATATTGTACTACTGTCTCGCTCATGAAATCTATCGTTTCAGTTGGTTTGAATCGCGTTGTCACAATAAATCCACGGATATCCTTACTGACCTTTTTCGCAAGATCCCATACAACAACTGAGTCTTTACCGAGACTATTTGCAACAACAAGCTTATCACCATAAATCTTATAGGCTTCATCGATCAATTCCAGTGAACGATCAACCTTTTCTTTAAAATTGAGTTTTTCCACTAACTCTTTTAAATCAACTTTTTCATTTAAAATACTCATCTTACCCCCTTTTAGTTTTTTTGATTATTTTTTTACTTTTTACTTTTGAGTTTTGATTATTTCACACCCCCTGTAATTAAATTTGATATTCCGGTTCCTTTGTTCTGCCAAAATCCAATTTGTTCCATATTCTTTCGTGCATGTAGTACAGAAATATCTTCACACTGTTTGCACCAATACCCACAATCAGAGACTCTTTGATATCTCCACTGTATATATAGACGGCGATGACGGTTGTCGCAAATGCTATGATTCTCCAGGTCAGTGATTTCACTAAAGATCTTTTTGGTAGATCCATGCATTCCTCCATATATTATTGCATCTATCAACATACTAGTATTTAGTGTTAAAAAAATATGCTACTTCTTCTATCGACTTACTAGTATATTACTATATCTACAGAATTTGTCAAGGGGTGAAATGTATTTTTTTTTGCTATTATTCATAAGCACTTATGGTGTAGATGTTTATTTGTATTAAAAGCACCTTAAAGGCTTGTAATTGATGAGTTCTTTCCACATACCGGACAATTAATATTCTTTTTAAACTCTACCGTTCTAAAGTCCATATTTAACGCATCAAAAATAAGCATTCGGTTTATAAGCAACTTTCCGTTACCAATAATAAACTTCAATGCTTCCGTAGCCTGCATTGTTCCTAACGTTCCCGCAACAGCACCTAAAACTCCTACTTGTGCGGTTGACTGGATGGCGTCTTCTGGCGGGGGACTGTCAAACACACAGCGATAACACATTTCCCCCGGCACATAGGTGAGCGTCTGCCCACCAAATCGCACTACACCACCATGAGAATAGGGTTTTTTTGCTATAACACATGCATCATTAATTAAGAATTTTGCCGAAAAATTGTCAGTCGCATCAATAATAAAATCATAGCCCTTAATTATATCGAGTATATTATTTTGATCGACACGTTTTTGATAGGTTACAACATTTACATCAGGATTTATTTTCTCTATCTTCTCCTTAGCGGATACAACCTTTGGTTTATCTATATCGGGAGTAAAATGTATTACTTGTCTTTGCAGGTTAGTCATGTCTACACTGTCACCATCAGCAATGCCAAGTGTCCCTACACCGGCCGCGGCAAGATATAATGTCGAGGCAGAACCTAATCCCCCTAAACCAATTATGAGCACCTTACTTTCCATTATCTTGGCCTGTCCTTTCGGCCCCGCTTCAGACAAAAGAATATGTCTACTATATCGATCTGACTGTTCTTCTGTAAAATCCATCATACTTTCTCCAATGCTTGCGTAATAAGAATCAATATCCTCTATATACTATATGTATTACATCCAGTCTTTTAATACCGGTTGATACCCTTTTCCCTTTAATAACGCCCTTATCTGGTGAACGTTTCTCTTATCAGATATATCAAACTGTAATGAATTGATTTCCTCGTCACCATCTGCAGTATGCCCACCAACCGCTGTCGTTGACCCGGCAGACATTTTCGTTACTCCCAAGGGGAGAAGATTATCTCTCAAAGATGCTGTTTCGCGCGTAGAAATAGTAATTCCTACTCGCGGGAGATATATACGGAGTGCGGTAATTATCTGCACCATGTTTTTATCTGTTACGTCCCATGGCACTGAGAATGCGCTGTTCATTGTTTGCACTCTCGGAAGTGATATGCTCACCTCAGCCTCAGGATAAGTATCCTGAAGATATTTCGCGTGCATACCCACAAAAAATGCTTCTTTTCGCCAATCATTTAATCCAAATAATGCGCCAATATTTACTGTTCTTATCCCCGCCGATAGCGCTCTTTCAGGAGCAGCCATCCTAAATTCATAATCTTTTTTTGGTCCCTTTAGATGCATTCTACCATATATAGCTCGGTCATACACTTCCTGGTATATAGTAAGGCCATCTATTCCCTCAGCTATTAGTTCTTTATATTCACTCTCTGAGAGCGGATAAATTTCTATAGATATAGATGTGAAATATTTTCTTAAAATTTTTATCGATGCGGCAATATATGAGACCGGACAAGCAGCTCGTAAATCACCTGTTAATACAAGAATATGCTTCAGTCCCGTCTGAGCAATATACCGCGCCTCTTTTTCAAGCTCTTCTATAGTTAACTGCTTTCTTTCTACCGTGTTCTTTTCATTAAAACCACAATAGACACATTGGTTTTCACAATAATTTGAAAGGTAAAGAGGAGTGTAGAGTTGTATCGTCTTCCCAAAGTTCTGAACTGTCAAAGCATGTGATCTTTGTGCGGTTTTTTCTAAATGTTTCTCGGCTAAAGGCGAAAGAAGCCAAAGGTATTGTGAAGACTTTAGATTATTACTGATACGCGCTTGTTCAATATTCGCACTTGAAACATCTCTAAAAAATGAATCAAAATCATAGTTGCTCAATTTATTGTAAATCGTGTAAAAACTCATCCTGCAATTTATGTATCCTCTCTTAAAAAACCGGTCAGCGGAGAAGAAGCTTCAGCATGGTCTTTTACGGAAGGAATCCCTGAAAGATAGGCAAGTCTGCCAGCTTCAATTGCTTTGCTGAATGCAAGAGCCATATTAACTGGATCCTTTGCTGACGCTAAAGCGGTGTTTACTAATACTGCGGCGCACCCAAGCTCCATACACTCAGCTGCCTCAGAAGGATTTCCTATTCCTGCATCAACAATCACCGGCGCTTTAATTTCTTCTACAAGTATTCTTACAATCTCTTTTGTTCTAAATCCTCGGTTACTTCCAATGGGTGACCCGAGAGGCATCACTGCCGAGGCCCCTGCATCAACAATTCTTTTGGCATCAATTAAATCCGGATTCATATAGGGAAGAATAATAAAACCTTCTTTTGAAAGCACTTCTGTTGCTTTTATTGTTTCTTTGTTGTCAGGAAGGAGATATTTATTATCAGAAATAACTTCTATTTTTATCCAATCACCACATCCAAGCTCGCGCGCAAGCCGTGCTATGCGAATAGCCTCTTTAGCATTTCTCGCACCCGAAGTATTGGTCATAATAGTGCATTTTTTCGGTATATAATTTAATATATTCTCGTCTTTCGAGTCGATATCAACGCGCCTTAAAGCAACAGTAACAACCTCTGCTCCTGACACCTCCAATACATTCTTAACAAGTTCTTTTTGCGGAAATTTTCCCGTTCCAACAAAAAACCTACTTGAAAGAGTCTTATTGCCAATTTTTAATAGATCTTGCATACTCATCCACCACCAACGTAATTTACTATTTCAATCGTATCATCATTATTAATATATGTTTCGAACCATTTATCTTTTGAGACTATTTCACCATTATGTTCAATGACTATCGCGTCTTTATTCAGTCCTTTAGACTTTGTAAGAACTGATAAAGTGCACCTCTCACCAATGTTCATATTTTTTCCATTAATATTTATCTGCATTTCGCTATCTCAACCATTACTGCTTAGAAAAATACACCACTTTACGGACGGTAAAGTGGCATATTTAATTTAAATAACTCTAATCTTTTAAGACTTTGTCCAATCCCATGCTTCCTGCAATTGGTCAGTTTTATATGTTTTTAACTGTCCCTGCATGAAATGGCCGCTCACCTTTGTTGACCATTCAATCCATTTAGCATCACTTACGACTGCAATCTTCTCAAAATCATCTTTATGAGACATACCAAATTTTGCATCGTCCCATGCTGCACCGAGCTCCCAACCATGAAAATTTTCACCGAATACAAAAACAAAACGGCATTTACCGTATTCCTTCAATATTTCTTCTAATTTTGGGATCAATACTTCTTTGTAATCCTGATCCGTAAGTTTATCAATGCCTTTTACCCCTAATACATTGCCCTGACTTTCCGGTAAGATCTCGATCATATTCCCTCCTATGCTCTGTGTTGGGAATCAATAGTTGCCAAAAAAGGGGACTGTCCCCTTTTTATTGGTTGCCTAGCAAGGACTTCCTTCGCCCTACTCAGGACAAGCTCACTACTTACTACGTATTAACTTCTCTTTCTTTTCCCGACACCAACCCTTGATTTGCTTTTCTCTTCTCGCTGCATCTTTTTTATCAACATAATTCTCTATATGTAGTATTTCAGGATATCCGTGCTGCCTCTGCCTGTTCTTCACATCAGTCGTTATTCCTGTATAAAATAACTCCCCTTTTTTGCATATGTATAAATACCACATTATAACCAGCCTGAAAAGCGGACTATCCCTTTTTATTGGCTACCTAGCAAGGATTTCCTTCGCACAGCTCAGGACAAGCTCACTATTTGCATTACAACCAGTTAGTTTTTTTTAAAATATTGTAATCAGCCTAAAAAGGGGACCACCCCTTTTTATTGGCTGCCTAGCAAGGATTCGAACCTCGGTTACCTGATCCAGAGACAGGCGTGCTACCACTGCACCACTAGGCAGTCATATAGTATGTGTAATGTATACTAGTTTTAGTCCTAAATCAAGTTAATTCAGACTGAGAAATACACTGATTACTGCTATACACCCTCTCCACCCTCTTACTTATTCCGCACACAACTTCATATGGTATTGTTCCCGTAATACGTGCAATTTCTTCTACTGTTATCTCATTATCCCCCTGCCGCCCTATCAAAACCACTTCATCTCCAACACGCACCTCCGGTATATGCCCTACATCTACCATGATCTGATCCATTGTAACTCTCCCCACAAGTGGTGCATACTCGCCTCTTATTAATACCCGTCCCTTATTAGACAGCAGCCTGTTATAGCCGTCTCCATACCCTAAAGGTATTGTTGCAATAGTTGTCGCATTCTCAACAACATGTGTTTTCCCATAACTTATGGTTCTTCCCGGCCCGGTTTTCTTAATAAAAGACACTTTTGACTTTAATGAAAGTACTGGCTGAATATCATACTTCTTTTTGAATTCTGTGCTTGGATAAAGACCATACATAATAATCCCCGGCCGCACCATGTCAAAGTATGATTCGGGAATAGTTAAAATAGCTGCACTATTGGCCATGTGAAGGAGCGTTTCATTCGGACGTCGATCAGCACTGGTCACTGCTTTAAAAACCGCAATTTGCGATAATGAATACTCAATATCTTCATCTGAACAGGGAAAATGCGATAAGAATCCCTCAGCACGTAAATGCGTTAACTCTTTTATGTCTCTCATAAATTCACTTACATCTTCGTGCCATACACCTACTCTCCCCATACCGGTATCAATCTTCACATGAATTGGAATAATGATACCACTGGCCTTTGCCTCATCGTCTAAGGCTCGCGCCATATCTATATCACACACTATCGGCGTTAGTCGCGCGGAAACAATATCTGCTATGTGTTCCGTAAAAAGCTGTCCCAAGATCAATATATTACAATCAGCACTCAGTGCTCGAACCCTTTTTCCTTCAGATACATTCGCAACACCAAACCAGCTAATATTGTTCTCTAATAGTGATCGAACAACCTCGGTCGCGCCATGGCCGTACGCATCAGCTTTTACAATTGCCATTATACTGACATTTTCACCTACACATCGTCTAATAAAAGCAATGTTATGCTGTAATGACACAAGGTCTATCTCTGCCCACGCGTTTGACATCAACACTCTTTCTTTTTCTTTTTTAATGCTTCTAAACGCCTCTCTTCGGCTTGTGTTTTACGCAAATATATTGGTTCAATCGATTGGTATTCTCTTAAATTCTTTTTTGTCGCATTAGCAATCAGAAGTGCGCTACGAGAAGCTTTCGGCTCCCTGATATACACCTCAAGTCCTAAAGCTTCTGCCTGACTCACATCAGGCCCTACAAATAACGCATTCTTATAATACCGTTTCAATTTCCCAAGTGTTACTATACTGTCTTTTTTGTATTGAATAAGCTTCCCCTTTTCATTTTTGAATATTCTACAGTAATATTCATCACGGCGAGCGTCAAAAAGAACGACTACATATGCATGTTTCGTTAAATCAATATCGGGACAATGTCCTATTTCATAGGCAACATTATCAAATGCTGATACACCATATGTCGGCATAGTAAGAGCAGTTTGTACTCCCTGAACAAATGCTGCACCGATTCGTATACCGGTAAAGGATCCTGGACCCCTGCCAACCACAACAATATCAATATCATTGAGCGTTAATTTCTGCTTACCAAGGAGCGTATCAACTTTATTAACAAGATTTCTTGAATGACTACAATCTTTTGATATCGTAATCTCTTTTATTAATTTTTTAGCTGATACAATCGCTATCGAACCTTGGTTCGTTGACGTCTCTATTCCAAGCACATTCATGGATTTACCCTTTTTTTATTGATATGTACCGACCAGTTTCTGAAATCACTTTCATTTCTACTTTTGTATGTTCTTTGGGCAAATAATCTTCAATCTTGTCAGCCCATTCAATAATCGTTATGCCATCACCAAAAAAATATTCTTCATACCCTAAATCATATAACTCTTGAGGATCACTCAAACGATAGACATCAAAATGATACACTGTTTTTTTACCGTGATATATATTTATTAATGTAAATGTTGGACTCGCTATATACTTATCGGTAATACCACACCCGTAGAGTAACCCTCGAGTAAAGACTGATTTACCCGCGCCAAGCTCGCCAATAAGAGCGATAACGTCTCCGTTACGCAATTTTTTAGAAAATTTTTTCGCAAGAGAAAATGTTTCATTCTCACTTTTTGTTATTGTATGCACAATACCAGCTATAAGTTGTAAGCTATAAGTTGTGAGCTTAAAGCTGTTTTAAAAAACTACTTTTTATTCTTCGTTTTAAAGTGGTCGTATCCCTTATTCTCAGGGATAGTTACACTGCCATCTTTATTTACTAACCTCACACCTTTTTCAGGTGTCATAACACCGATTACCGATACCGGCGTTTTGAAGCTTCGCTTCCATTTCTTTATCAATGTCTTTACTTCATTCTGCGAGACGCTAAACAATAGCTCAAAATCCTCACCATCAGTGAGTGCCTTCTCTATTGAAACTTTCCGGGGACAATTCTTTTTTACCGCTGATGATAAAGGAATGTAATCAGTAAAAATAAGTGCTCCCAGATTACTCGCCTCGGTTATCCTCTGGCAATCTGAAAGTAGCCCATCAGAAATATCTATCATCGATGTAACCGAAAAGTTGTTTGCGAGATAGTACGCTTCACGGACTCTAGGAGTAAACGAATACTGCTTTTTTGCATATGAACCGCCAAGTGTACCGGTAGCCAGAATCACATCCCACGGACAAGCCCCGCTTCGCACAATACATTTTCTTTTATCAACTTCTCCTAATATCGCAATTGAAATTACCATACCCTTTGGTGAAGATACAGTGTCACCGCCAACAATATTTATTTTAAATACATCTAGCCATGAGTTCATACCTCGATAGATCTCTTCACAATACTGTACATTTTCTTGAGGACTAACACCAAGAGACACTACAGCGTATTGCGGAACACCTCCCATGGCGGCTATATCACTGATATTTGCAGCTATCGCTTTACGTCCAATCATATATGGAGACGCATCACTTTTACGAAAATGGATACCTTCTACAAACATGTCGCTTGCAAATAACGTATAGACATTTTTATTAGCTGAGGTAAGAACAGCGGCATCATCTCCAATACCGACTATAACATCCTTGTTTTTCTTAAGCTTATTTTTGAATTTGTCTATTAAACCAAATTCACCAATCTCTGATACCTTCATGTATTTTTTATATCTCCATCACTTTTTTCATGTTTTCATTATAGGGCGGCCACACAATACCTCGTTCTGTCACAATTGCAGTTATAAGCTCTCCGGGAGTAACATCAAATGCCGGTGAAAATGTTTTTATATCGAGTGGAGCAGTTCTCTTTCCAAACCCGTGCGTAATTTCTTCTGGGCCGCGCTCTTCAATCGGTATCTCTGATCCTGTTTCAATACACGAATCGACTGTTGATATCGGAGCAACAATGTAAAATGGTATATTGTGGTGCTTTGCAAGTACCGCTATATTGTACGTCCCTATTTTATTTGCTGTATCACCGTTCATCGCTATCCTATCAGCCCCGACAATAACACAGTCAACACCCTTATTTTTCATTACTGATCCGACCATATTGTCACAAATCAATGTAACATCTATCCCCGATTCTTTGAGCTCCCATGCAGTGAGTCGTGCACCTTGCAAAAGTGGTCGCGTTTCATCCGCATACACGGCAAATTTCTTACCTTGCTCATGTGCCGCATACATTACCGCTAACGCAGTACCCATCCCTGCTGTCGCAAGTGCACCAGCGTTACAGTGAGTCATAACGGTCGCACCGTCTTCAAGTAACACAGCGCCGTTATCCCCAAGTTTTTTACATATTTCTTTATCTTCTGAAAGTATCTCCACAGCCTCTTTGGTTATAAGATCGCGGAGTGATTCAATATCATTTGAGTTGTCATTATCAATCACTTTTTTTATGCGTTTAAGCCCCCAGAACAGATTTACGGCTGTAGGTCGTGATGTTGCCATATAAGATATCGTTTCCTGAATACGTTTTCTAAATTCTTCAATATTAGTACCTTCGTATACATGAGCATCTAAGGCAACGGCTAATGCGCCAATAACTCCAAGGAGTGGGGCACCCCTCACCCTCAGCATCTTAATTGCTTCCCACAATTCTTCACGAGTCTTGCAATTAATATATATCAATTCTTCCGGAAGTTTTGTTTGATCAAGTATCTTTACCGATTTTTCATTCCATTCAACTGTCTTTACCACCATAAAATCTCCTCCTTAATAAATTTCAATATTCAAATACCAAACAAATAACGGTACTGGTTTCTCCTGACTTACACCGCGTAGGAGTAACAAGTTCCACCTACGCGGTGAATACTCCATTCTATACGCTATGCGCTATCGATTCACATCCCATCTCTTCCACCGCGTAGGAGCCACTTTGTGTCACCTACGCGGTGAATACTCCACTCTATACGCTATGCGCTAAACGCTCTACGCTATGCGCTATTAATTACATATTCTTCAATATAAGAAATGTCAATAATATCGCAACAGTATTATTTAGCATATGAAATACAATTGGCGCTATTAATGTACCTGTTCTTTCATATAGATACGCAAGTATTATACCAAGTCCCATGACAGGAATAAACTGTGACATATTAAAATGTATAGCGCCAAATATTATAGCACTCATGCAGAGAGACTGTGTCACACCGAGATATTTTCTGAGGACCGTATAAATAAATCCGCGAAATACTATTTCCTCATAGAGTGGCGCAAAAACTGTTGCAACAAGCACTAAATAGATAATTTTATATGCGGATTTTTCGACACTAAATATTTTAACCAGTTCATGCGGCTGCGGACTAATACCAAAGTAACCACATATTACATAGCTCACCACAACTAACAAAAGAAATACAGGGACAAATGCTATATAGGCAACTATTCCAGTAAGAGCATTCCCAAACCAACTATGCAGTGAGAGCCCTATGCTCGTAACGGATAAAGAGTACTTCTTTATAAGCGACCGATACATACCGCAAGCCATAATCAAGTAAACCCCTAGTGTCCCGACAACCAGTCCCCCCATAGAAATAAGTCGACCAGAGATAATAGAAGAGGTAACACAGACATATAAAACTGCGTGTATAACCGTAAATATAAATAAGAAAAGTACCGTCATACGCGCAATATCTGATAAAGTCCACGGCACAAGATTGACACCACGCAATAATGTCTTCTCTTTAACAACGAGCTTATTAACTAACAACAGAAAATTAGTTATTAGCCCAAGTCCTACCCCGCCTATTACTGCAACATAGAAAACAAAGATAATATGCGGAGGTAAAGCACTGCTACTGAACACATCGGTTAATTCTGTCTGAACATTCTCTTTCTGAGGAATATTGTCTTTGTGGGTAGCCGGCGCGACCGTAAGAAAAAGCCATAACACAATTATCCCAATACCCATCAGATAATATATACTATCGCTTCTTGTTGCATTCATAACAAAACCTTACATATCAACATTCACAACTTCCACATCCTTAGGCAATGTGAGATAAAATTGTGATTGTGGCACACCAGAATTCACTTTAATATTAAAAAGCTCAGTTGTTGAATTATCTCCGTTCAATTCAACAATATAAAATTTTTCAGGGATCCATGACGTTTCTCTCACCCATATCTTTATTTTGTAAAATGTGTTCTTTTCACGTTCAGCGATCGGGGCTAAATCTAAAACATATTTTTTACCCTCTGGGGTCTCTTCAGTATCTACCAATGCTATAGAAAAATCTTTTTTTAGATTTTCCACTGCTCGGTCAAACCCAAATATAAGTGATATTCCCTTAGGACTATTTTCAACATCGATTTTTTGGGCCTGCTTGATATCCGGCACATACATTAATGTCTCTTTTTCATTAACGACAATAAGGCTTCGGTCAGGAGAATAAAACTCCCAGTACATCATGCGAGGTTTTTTATATTTAAAGACACCTTTAAACTCTACCGTATCATCAAAGTCAGTAAATACTTTTGTTTGCACAATATCTGCGGTGAGATCTTTGATGTTTTTTTCGGTACGTTCCATCTCAGAAAGGACCGTATCAAGTGTTCTCTCATCTTGGGGAGTGGTGATTTCTTTCGCGTACGCGTACGAGAACACTAGCAAGATCATACATATACTGATTATTTTGATAGAGAAATATTTCATTTACCAATTTCAATCCTTTCCACACCTTTAACAGAATCCAAAGAAAACACACCATCACTAAACGTTTGATTAAACGATGTCTTTAATAAATTTATACGCACCCATGTTCCTGTTTTAGGGCGTACAAAAACAATTTGCTGTGGAAAACTCACATCATCGCGCACTGTATATTTTTCATAGTAAACTTCAAAAGAGACGTTGCCGTCATTTTTATAATACGCTTGCTGTAATATCTTATGTGATTCAAGACTGATCACAATCTTTCTTTTCATGAAATACCTGAAATAGCCCGAATCTGAAAGATACTTATTCAGCACGTTTACTACACAGCTTTCACCGCTCCGCTCGAGAAAAACAATCTCCTCATCAGAATCATCGTCCACATTATCAAACGTCATTGCTGAAATAAGACTCATTGGATCAACATCTAACTTAATTGATGACGAAGAATCGTCCTCATAGGTTCCCGTATATAATTTCTTTTCTTTTGGAATATAAAACCAAAACTCTTCGCCGTTTGACGCCAAATCAAACAATGTCGGGACAAAAGGCTTATACCCCTTCATTCTTATCTTATCCGGTCTTAAGAGCATCATCTTGCCTTTACAAAATTGTGTATCAGGAATGAGGTTGCTCTTAATTTCGATCTGAATATCAGATTTTAAGGCACTAAACTCAGACGATTGGACATGTACAATATCCAGTGCTTCCTTAAAGCTTAATTGCTGCAGTTTCACCGGCCTCAATTCATTAATAATGGTTTTTTTCTGTGCCGCGCACCCGCACATCGTTATACATACTGCGATAATGAAAACTTTCATTCTTGTCATTTGAGTTAACCCCTTCTTAAAGACATTCGTTTAATCTAGAAATTATTCACTTTTTGTGGACACCTGCTGTGGTATTGTGGGTATAACCATACCGTAAACTAGGCAAAATGACAACGAACAAAATGACCAGGCATTTTTTCGTTGTAGTGAGGTGCATTTTCTTTACATTCATCTTTGATATAAGGACATCTATCGCAAAACACACATCCTTGACTATAATTGTCCGAGGGCTTACTTCCCTCATCCTCTAATATTACATTATTATCCGCATCGTTTTTACCAATGGCCGGTATTGCAGAAAGAAGCGCTTTAGTATACGGATGAAGTGCTTTCGTATATACATCTTCACCGCGTGCATACTCCATAATCTGTCCCCTATACATCACTGCAACATAATCACTTACATGGTAAACCACACTCAGATCATGTGAAATAAACAGATATGAAAGTTTCAGTTTTTCCTTTATCGATTGCAGAAGATTAATCACCTGTGCCTGTATCGACACATCTAATGAGCTGACCGGTTCGTCACAAACTATAAAACGAGGGTTCAGTGCAAGCGCACGTGCAATGCCAAGGCGTTGACGTTGTCCACCGCTAAATTCATGAGGATATCTATTGAGAATGTTTCCCGGAAGGCCAACCATATCAAGAAGTTCAACAACCTTTTGCTGTAAGACTTTTTTTGATTCACATAAATTGAATACTTTAAGTCCCTCACCTACAATATCATGGACCGTAAAACGTGGATTAAGAGACCCAAACGGGTCCTGAAATATTATCTGCATATCTTTACGAAAAGAACGCATCTTCCCCTTTTTTAGTGAAGAAATATCTTTTCCGTCAAACAGTATATTACCACTATCAGGGTTAATGAGCCGCAAAATGAGTCTTCCTAACGTCGTTTTTCCGCAACCGCTCTCACCGACAAGACCGAGCGTTGTGGCCGGCATTATTTTAAAACTCACCCCATCTACTGCCCGTACCCAGTCAACAGGACGAGGGATTATCCCTTTTGTTACCGGATAATACTTTTTCAGGTCACGAGTTTCCAGTATCGGTGAAGCTTCCATATATAACAATACTCCATTTTATTATTCTGCGAAATGACATGCCGCATAGTGAGCGTTACTAACCTCTCTTAAAAGCGGTTTTACTTCTTCACATATTCCTTCTTTTTTAAAACATCGCGGGTGAAACGGACATCCAGACGGTTTTGCTGCTGGGTCTGGTACGCTTCCCGGTATCGTATCAAGACGCTCTTTTTTTGTTCCTAGTCGTGGTATAGATTTTAACAATCCTTCACTGTACGGATGCAGCGGTTGCGAAAATAGTGTCTGCGCGTCACACGTCTCAACTATTCCTCCCGCATACATAACAGCAATCCTGTCGGCTAAATCAGATACAATGCCAAGATTGTGAGTAATCAACAGAACCGACATCTTATGTTCAACTCTGAACTTCCTGAAAAGTTTCATAATCTCTGCCTGAATCGTTACATCAAGCGCTGTTGTGGGCTCGTCTGCAATCAATAACTTTGGAGAACACGCCGTTGCAATAGCAATCATTATTCTTTGACGCATACCGCCGCTCAATTGATGCGGATAGCTTTTATATATCCTTTCGGGGTTTGGTATTTCAACTTTATCTATGAGCGAAAGCACTCGCTCCGTGACCTCGCTTCTCGTAAGATTGAAGTGTGTCTTTAACATCTCTGCTATCTGATACCCAGCAGTAAATACGGGATTCAAAGAGCTCATGGGTTCCTGAAATATCATAGCGATCTCCTTACCACGCAGTGCCCGTACTTCTTTTTCTTTCATGCGCAGAATATCTCTACCCTCAAATAAAATCTCTCCATCAACGATTTTACCCGGAGGATTTGTGATAAGACGCATTATTGAGAGCGATGTTACACTTTTTCCGCAACCGCTTTCACCAACAAGCGCAAAGGTCTCACCTTCCCCGATTTCAAAACTTACTCCGTCAACTGCTTTTGATATCACAGAATCTTTTTGAAAATATGTTTTTAGGTTCTTAACCTGTAAAAGCGGATTCATACAGTGCCACCTTAAGTTTTTGGATCATATGCGTCTCTTAATCCATCACCAAAAAAATTAAACGCTATAACCGTAAGAAAGATACATACCCCTGATGCAAGTATCCATGGATGATATCTCAACTCACCGATATTCATTGCATCACTCAAGAGATTTCCCCAGCTTGCATAAGGATCCTGAATACCAAGACCTATCATCGATAGTGCTGACTCACCTAATATATAGCCGGGAATACTTAGTGTCATAGATACTATCACAAATGAAAACGTGTTGGGTAAAATATGTTTTACAATGATGCTCAAGTTGCTTCTTCCCATTGCCCGTGCAGCAAGAACGTATTCTTTTTCCTTAAGTGATAACACCATTCCACGAATAATACGCGCCAATCCTGCCCAACCAATAAAGCTAAAAATAAGAACAATGAGAAGATACACTTTTACACTCGAAAGGTTAGGTGGAAATGCCGCTCGCAAGGCCAACATTAAATAAAAACCAGGAAGCAGCATTATCATCTCGCAAATCCTCATTAAAATTGTATCAACTTTACCCCCATAATATCCGGCTATACCGCCAACTAAAAGCCCTATGGTAAAAGTAAAAAGCGCCCCCAAAATTCCTATTGATAATGAAACACGAGAACCGTACAGTATACGCGAAAAAAGATCTCTTCCACGTCCATCTGCCCCAAGAAGATAGAGCCGCGTATCTTTGTCTACACCAAATAAATGTCGATCTGCTTTAAATAATCCACACACACTGTATTCAAAGCCTTTCACAAAAAATTTAATAGGATACTTTTTCGATGTATCAACGGTATATACTCTTTTGTAGTACTTATCAAAATGATATGAATATTTATAAATATAAGGATATATTGCTAGTCCGTTATCCGTATCTACCCAATGAATGCGCGTGGGAGGATTATATGAATTAGATCGTTTTTCATCATCGAAATGATAGGGAGCAAAAAATCCTGCCCCAATGCTCAACACATAAAATACGAGCAGTATCGAACCGCCAATTAACGCAAAACTATGTTTTTTTAGTTTCTTAAACGCAACTTTATACTCAGATCCTTCAGACCACGAAGGAATAAGCGGATTATCACGCGCTTGTGTTTCTTTAATCTCATGTAATGTTTTTTTATGTATATTCATAGTAGCGTATCTATTTGTATTTAATTGTCGGGTCAGCGGCAACAAGCAAAATATCTGAAACAAGGTACCCGCAAATAAGAAGGACACCGCCTAAGAGCATATCACCCATAACAAGAAAAATATCCTGACTTCGTACTGCGGTTAACATTGTTGAGCCTAGGCCGGGCCAGTTACATATAATTTCTACCAATGCCGCACCTGATAAAACCGTTGATAGCTCCCCGCCTAAAATTGTAAGAAGCGGATTTATTGCGTTTCGCAGAGCATGCCTATAAATAACTTTATTTTCAGGTAGTCCCTTTGCTCGAGCCATCGTAATATACTGTGCACGCAAGACTTCGAGCATATTACCGCGCGTAATACGCTGCAAACCCGCAATAGCACTTGTTCCAATAACAATGGTTGGAATAATAAGATGTCTTCCCACATCAATAATTCTACCAATAATTGACATACTCTCATAATCCGCTGACTTCATTCCTCCTAAAGGTAATATGCCATAGAAAATGTTTGTATCACTTAAATTGAATGTCAGACTCGCTGCAAATAGCAGTAGCATTGCAAAGAAGAAATTGGGCAGGCTCATACCAATAAACGACAAAAATGAAAAGAATTTATCAAATACCGAGTACTGTTTCACAGCACAATAAATCCCTATCGGGACCGCTATAATCCATGTGAAGAGCAATGCACAGATTGATAAAAGCATTGTGTTAAACAGTCGCTGCTTCAAGACTTTTGCAACCGGTTGTTTGTGTTCAAACGAATATCCAAGATCACCGCTAACGATAGTCTTTAACCAATAGACATATTGCACAAGAACATTTCTATCTAAATGATATTCTTGTTCAATATTAGTCACCGTTTCCTCTGACACAAGAGGATCCATGCGTAATCTGTCAAAATAACTGCCCGGTGTGACATGAATAAAAAGAAAGGTAATAAAGGACATTGCTAAAAGAAGCGGGATAGAAATTAGTATGCGTCGACATATATACTGTATCATTCAAATTCCATTAGGAGCTACTGATTATTGTTTTTCTTCAATTACATATATCTCTTCAATATTATGAAACGGTCCCCCATATGGTGTCGGATGTAAATTTCCAAATTTGTTCCGGACCGCAAAAAGGCTTTCCGGCAATACTGTGTAAATTAGCGGCACATATTGTGCAACAAGACGCTGCCACTGGTCATATAGCTCTTTTCTCTTATTACGATCGAATTCCTGTACCCCCTGATTAAATATTTCATCAATTTCTATTTCCCACTCTGTTTTCGGCTCTTTTTGTTTAGGATTCCAAACATGAAGATGGCCGCTTGATTGCCACACATTATTCCCAAAATGCGGTTCAATGGAACCGGTAAGTCCCATAATAACACAGTCCCAATTATACGTAGAGGTAAGCTTACTAACCATAGTGTTAAATTCGATTAAAGATAACTGCACTTTAAATCCTAGTTTCTCAAGATCTTTACGGACTATTTCTGCTATTTTTACCCGTTCCGTACTCCCCGGATTAGTCAGTATGGTAAACTCTACGTCATTACCATCACTATCTTCGATAATCCCGTCACCATTTCTGTCACTAAATCCAGCTTCTTGTAAAATGTCTTTTGCTTTTTCAATATTGTACTCATACGTCGGCACATCATCGGTAAAGAAAAACCCTTCTGACGGACTTACCGGTGATACCTGCGGATATCCCAAACCATTGAATACAATATCAATAATAGATTGTTTATCTACAACGTGTGCTACCGCTCGTCGAAACTGATCGTTGGTAAACCACGATAGCTTTTTAGATGGAATATAGTGCTCTTGAGTATCAGGGTTTCGTGTCGTATTTTGATTAAACACAATAAAATTTGTACCGAATGATGGGCCTGCACGGTAAACAGTAAAATTTCCCTCTTTTTCCTTTGGCTTTAGCTGAGGATAATCACTTCCCCGCATATCAAAATAATCTATTTCGCCTTCCTGAAACTTCAGAAAACCCACATCTTGATTCTGTACGATGAGAAAAACTATCCCATCAAGATACGGCAAGTTCTCTCCCTTATCGTTTTTCTTCCAATAAAGCGGATTGCGTTTAAGTTTTATCATTTGTCCTGAGGTATACTTATCAAGCATAAAAGGACCTGTACCGATAATATTCTCAGGATCTGTGTCTACACCCCATACAGAATTAAATGACCCTTTATCAACATATTCTTCAAGAATGTGTTTTGGAAGTATTGGGGCACTCATACTCCTCAAAAAAGGTGCAAACTTTGTCGGTAGCGTAAATCTGACGGTATAATCATCAACTTTTTCTACAGTGATTTCTTTTCCTTCAATCGTAAATATGTCTCGCATACTGTTGGGAATATCTTTATTAAAGATCAGTTTTCTAAAAGTAAAGACAACATCATCAGCTGTAAAAGGTTTTCCATCAGACCACTTGACATCGTCCCGTAAATGAAAAAGCCACGATTTTCCATCTGGACTTCGATCCCATGAATGTGCCAGCTGAGGTTCAACATCTGTGGTAATGCCGTTTGTCGTTGTCAAACCTTCAAACAAATAACTAATGACACCCGTTGTTGAGGTTTCCTTTGCAAGGATAATATTAAAAGATTTTGGATCAGAGGATGTTGCACGTATGAGACGACCGCCAAAATGCGGCTTCGTAGAAACAACCTTAGCGGCATCTTCTTTTTCAGCTTTTGAACATCCGGAAAAAAAGAGAGCGATTAGGAAAATAGCGTAGAGTGCAACTTTTGATCGTCCTTTCATCATACCCCGTGGTGAGATTCCTGCATTCTAATTATTCCGCAAACATTATTACTGAGCGTCTCTTAGGGGAGTATCAGACAAATCTATATCAACTTCTTCTACGTTAACAGGAACACCGCTAGGGGTTTCCGTTAAGGTCTCTTCGAGACTTTCATTTATATTCACTTCTGATTCTGTTACAGGAACATTTATCCCTAGTTTTTCTTCAACCATTGTCGGCTCAGTTCTCTTTTGGGCAGCACCTTCTATTGTTCCTTTGATTTTGTCAGCCACCTGCCTAGTCGTATCTTTAATAGACTGAAAGATATCCTGAGCTGATTTCGGAAGAGTAACCGGCAATTGCTGAGTCGCACCAGTTCTTGTGAAACGAGATGTCTTCATAACCGATGAACTATCACGCACAGAAATTGCAGCTAATGACACAGATGTAACCATAAAAAGTACCGCAAGCACCGCTGTCGTATGCGTCAGGACATCACCTGTTTGTGCTCCAAACACTGATTGCACGCCACCGCCAGAACCAAATACGTTTGCAAGTCCTGTTCCTTTACCCGTTTGAATAAGAACAATCGTAATAAGACCAATACATACTACGACGTGTAATACAATGAGAAATCCATACATTATAACCCCCTAATATAATAATAAATTCGAAATACTAATATCTAAACCCGAAAATAAAGGAACCATTTATTTCAATTCCGAAACTCTAAATCCTAAACAAATGATGTGCATTTTAATACTTCTTTGTCGCAAGAGCTCTATTTTTCATACTTAACTAACTGCACAAATGAATCGGCTTCCAGGCTTGCGCCACCGACAAGTGCTCCGTCAATACTGTCTTTAGCCATGAGCTCTGAAACATTAGATGGCTTAACACTGCCACCATACTGAATTCGTATCGAATCGGATACCGATTTATCAAACATATCGCCAATAAGCGATCTGATGTATTGATGCACGTCTTGCGCTTGGTCAGGTGTCGCTGTTTTGCCGGTACCTATTGCCCATACCGGTTCATAGGCAATCACACATTTTACCATTTCTTCTTTTGTTAAGCCTGCAAGCGATTCAGTTACCTGAACCTTTAGAACCTCTTGCATACGGCCTTCTTCTCTTTCAGCTAAAACTTCCCCTACACATACTATTGGAGTTAATCCTTCAGCGAGTGCGGCTTTAATTTTCTTATTTACCGTCTCGTTCGTCTCCCCAAAATACTGTCTTCTCTCAGAATGTCCAATAATTACATAGGTTGCACCAGTATCTTTTATCTGAGAAGCAGATATTTCACCGGTAAACGCACCCTTTGGCTCCCAAAACATATTTTGAGCGCCGGAAGCGATATTACTTCCAGATAATGTTTTAGCAACTTCCCAAAGAGCGGTAAAACAGGGACATACTACTATATCCACATCATCAATACCAGTTAAATCATTTTTTAACTTCTCTACTAATTCTTTTGCTTCAGTAATGTTTTTATGAAGTTTCCAGTTTCCAGCTATTATTGGTTTTCTCATACTAATCCTTTCTATGGCATTTACTTATCAGTCAACGCTTCAATTCCCGGAAGCGGTTTTCCTTCAAGGTATTCTAATGATGCTCCTCCACCTGTTGAAATATGGCTCATCTTGTCTGCAAGACCAGACTTATTTACCGCTGACACAGAATCCCCACCACCAATAATGGATACACAGTCAGTCTCAGCAATGAGTCGTGCCACTTCAAATGTCCCGAATGAAAAATCCTTTATTTCAAAAACGCCCAGAGGACCATTCCACAGAATAGTCTTCGCGCTCTTTATTTTCTCAGTATACAGTGCTATTGATTCCGGCCCAACATCTACACCTATCATCCCATCAGCAATATCTTTGCCTACAATCTCAGATGGAACACCATCGGCAACTTCTTTTGCTACACGATGATCTACCGGCAATATTATTTCAACATTCTTTACCTTCGCATCCTCAAGCGTTTTCTTTGCTATACCAAGCTTATCATCTTCTACAAGTGAGTTTCCGACTTTAAAACCCTGGCTTTTAAGGAATGTATACGCCATTGCCCCACCAATGATAATGGTATCAACTTTAGAAAGAAGATTTTCCAAAACGCCTATCTTCGACGACACCTTTGCTCCACCAATAATCGCAAGAAACGGATGTGACGGGTTATTCACTGCTTCATCCAAGAAATCAATCTCTTTCCTTAAGAGGTATCCACAGGCGCACTGCTCAAAATATTTTGTTACACCAACCATAGATGCATGTGCCCTATGAGAGGTACCAAACGCATCATTTACATATACATCACCGAGTCGTGCAAGCGATTTTGAAAACTCTTCATCGTTTTTCTTCTCGCCTTTATGAAATCTAAGATTTTCAAGTAGGATAACATCTCCATCTGCCATGTGTGATACTGCTTCTTCGACTTCCGGACCAATACAATCATCAAGCTTTAAAACTTTTTTGCCGAGTAATTCTGATAGACGCGCGGCAACCGGATCCATTCTTAACTGTGAAAACATTTCTTCAGTCTTTGGATTGCCCAGATGACTCATAAGAACAGCTTTACCCCCATGATCGACAACATACTTTATTGTCGGTAACGCAGCCTTTATTCTTGTATCATCTGTGATTTCACGTGCATCGTTAAGCGGCACATTAAAATCCACGCGGATTAATACACGTTTACCCGAATAGTCTATATCCTCAACAAAAAGTTTCTTCATAGTAAAACTCCTTAGTCTATATGTCACAAGGCAACAGACCACAGCCCTAAATTTTATAAGATCTGTGGTCTCTCGTCTTAATCTTGATTTATTACATTTTTGAGATAATCATTTCACACAGATCAATTATTCTGCATGAATATGCCCATTCATTATCGTACCAGCTGTACACTTTAACCATATTGCCGCCAACAACCTTTGTTGAAAGTGCATCAACTATTGATGAAACAGGATTATGCAGAAAATCTCTAGAAACAAGAGGTTCGTCACATACCTGCAATGCTTTCGGCATAGCTTTTGTGCCTTCTCTCAAAGCTGCATTTACTTCTTCAATCGTTGTATCTTTTTCAGTTTCAACGGTAAGGTCAACAAGTGATACATTCGGTGTCGGTACTCTGATTGCAATACCGTCCATTTTACCTTTTAACTCAGGTAAAACCAATCCTATTGCAGCTGCAGCACCTGTTCTTGTCGGAATCATGCTTGCTGTAGCTGTTCTGGCTCTGCGAAGATCCTTATGAGGGAAATCAAGTGTTACCTGATCATTGGTAAACGAATGAATAGTCGTCATAATGCCCTTAACAATACCGAAATTATCTAGTAGCACCTTTGATACCGGCCCTAAACAATTTGTCGTACATGACGCGTTAGAAATAATGTTATGAGAAGCCGGATCATACTTCTGGTCGTTTACACCCATAACAATTGTGATATCTTCATTCTTTGCAGGCGCGCTAATTATAACTTTTTTCACGCTACCACCAGCCATGTGGGCCTTTGCCTTCGTCGCATCAGTGAATATACCGGTTGATTCTATAACTATATCAACTCCGAGATCAGCCCAAGGAATTTGTGCCGGATCTCTCTGAGAAAATACTTTTACTTCTTTACCGTTAATAACTATCGCGTCTTCTTTTGCTTCTACAGTACCATCAAAAGTTCCAAATGTTGAATCATACTTAAAAAGGTGTGCGATTGTCTTTGTATCCGTTAAATCATTTACTGCTACAAACTCTAAATCTTTTGAAGCTAACCCTGCCTTTAAAGCAAGTCTTCCGATACGACCAAAACCATTAATTCCAATTTTTACCGCCATGAAACTCCTCCTCTTCTTTCTTTATTTATATTCATGTTTTTATGTTTTATTTAAACAACGACTTTTTCATATGGTTACAACAAATTAAGCTATCAATTTTATTGATTCATTATGCCTTGTCAAGCGATTTTCTTTTAATTATACTAATATATTGTAAAAGTAGTATATATTAATATCGAAAAATAGTGCTATAATACCGTTATAAAGGGAGTTATCAATGAATCAGGATAACAATTCAAATGATCAGGATAAAACCGTTTATTTGGATAATATTAATAAAGACCAGAAATCCCTTATCGGCTCACGGTTAGGTGAATTTGAAATAACGAGAGAGATTAACCGGGGGGGTATGGGCGTCGTGTATGAAGCGTACCAAAAAAACTTGAAAAGGTCCGCCGCAGTAAAAGTTCTCCCTAAATCTTTCGCCAATCAAAAAACGTTTGTCGACCGTTTTCACAAAGAAGCTGAAGTGCTTGGTTCGCTATCCCACCCACATATCGTGCCAATTTACAACTTCGGTGCCGTAAATGACATCTATTACTTTGCAATGGAATACATTAAAGGCCCCACACTTTCAGAAGTGCTAACACATAAGAAAACACTCACGCAAGTCGTTGATGAATCTGAAGCAATTAACATAATAAAGCAAGTCGCGTTAGGCATCAATTACGCTCACCATAAAGGCATTATACATCGAGATATTAAACCGGGAAACATCTTGATGGATGAAAGCGGTAGAGCCCGCATTGCAGATTTTGGTTTGGTAAAACTGCAGGCACTTGGCGCCGGAAAAGATACAACTCCGCTTATGGGAACGCCGCTGTATATGTCCCCCGAACAAGCACAAGGACGTGAAATTGACTACCGGAGCGATATATATTCACTTGGCTGTGTGTTATATGAACTTTTGACTAACACACCACCGTTTGTCGATAAAACGCTTAAACAGCTTATACGAAAAATTGAAAACGATAACCCCGCGCCGCCCGTATCACTCGCTCCCTCAACACCTTTGCTTCTTAATAATATCGTACTCAAAATGATCGAGAAGAATCCTGATCATAGATATCAATCACTTGATGAATTTCTCACTATCATTGATCGGTACGAAAAAGGCCTCTTGCACATTGATCTTCCAAGAGAAAATGAGGACACACCGAAAAAAACAAAGAAAAAATCCTCAAAGCATTCAGTTCCTTATATAATTATTGCCGGAATCATCATAGTCGGAATCAGCGTATATTTTTTCGTTGTTCCAGCTATAAAAAACATTTACTACAAAGAATGGGCAGAGATGAAACTTAACATTGCCGATAATTATAGAAACAACAGACTATATAAGCCCGCACTTAAGATCTATGAAAAAATAGTAAGAAAGGTACCCACAAGCACATCAGGAAAAGCGGCTCAGAAGAAAATAGAAGCTATTCGGAAAAGGATGAATTAAGTATCCTATCCCCTTAATTCCCTGGCTAAATAGATATTGCACCCTGGGTGCAATATCTATTTATGTGTCCAATGGGATACAATTGACAGGGCTTAGAAATAACACGCGCTTTGGGGATATAGTTTCCCCTTCGAGGATCAAATCCTTGGAAACGCTACGAGTTTACTAAAGGCGACTCTCTATAAAATACCTACCCTTTAATCCTACAGCAGCCCTAAAAATTTTTCTTTCTTTTTGTCTTTGAATAAATCTTCCAGCAGCGTATCAACCGCTTTACTTATAGAATCATCTATCATCTTCTTCGGCTGATTATCGTCGTAGGCAAACGTTGACGGAGGGGTAAATCTTGTTTCAATTCTATTATTCCACAATATCTTACCGCTTTTCACATCCTGAAGATAGAGCCGTATTTGAACATAGCAGTTTGAGAGTTTCGGCGGAATATTAGCGCCCGGGCCCGATCCCATATCGTTGCTGTAGAAAACATACTTGCTAATCCCCGATGAATCTGGGAATCCTTTTTCGTATCCCTGTTGATACACAAACGCGCCCGATCCTTCAGCGAGTCCGCCAACAAGTACCGCGAGCCACCCGTTTATGGGTTTTAAACTCTTCGTTTCATTAAAACCATATTCAATAATCTATCCACGGATAATTTTATCAGCTCCCAGTGTCTTGCCTATTTCTCTTACCTTGCCTTTCGAGAGACCGACTTTCACACCGTCTAAGACCTTGTTATCGCCAAAATCCTTCGATATAGAAAGAAGGTATAATAAATATTCTATCGCCTCTTTGTCCATCGGCTTTAAAATTAATTCCGCCGTAGACTATTGAATTGCTTAAGTATTCCCTGCTTACCGTAATAGTAAAATCTTCTATACACCAACCAGAATCTACTGAGGACATGTTTCCTACTTGTCTATCAATTAAATCAAAATTTAATTTATTACCATCAATGTCGTAGGCACTACTCTAAACCATGGAAAAACTACTGACAATACAACAATTAAGTGACCTACTTCAGGTAAGTATAAAGACCATTTATCAATGGACTCATACTGATTTCATCCCACACTATAAACTACCAAAAGGAGTGCGTTTCAAGACGGTTGAGGTTGAACGCTGGCTAGAAAGAAGGAAAAGAAAAGGCAGGAGCACTTACCACTTGAATATTCCTCTCAAATAATAACGACCCGTAGATTATGCTAGCTATTTTCTTTTTCCAGCGCTGCCAGTACATTACTTTAACGTTTCAGAAAGAAAAAAACAACTTGCAACACAATTGCTATCCCGATGGCTCCGGTCAAAATATAAGTCATTCTTTCAATATTCTTTAGTCTTTCAAATATTTTACTGCTGCCGATCTGATTTATCGTTTGAATAATCTGATGGCTCTCTTCAGAAAGCTTTTGAGTGCTTTCAATAAAAGTTAAAAGTTTTACACTAGCTTTTTGTAATTCGTCTTTAGCTTCCTGATAAGAACCTACCTGTTGATGAAGTGCCTCAAGATTGCTCACCAACTCCTGTGCACGTTCCTCAATTTTGATTATTTCATGTTCTGTAGACATATATTTACCACCTATGAATTAAAGATTTGTACTGCTTTATTGGAAATCTGATTAAACAAACAAACTGCTGGAACAAATATCATATTTTCATCAGCGTCTCCGTTGTTGATTAAGGCCTTTAAAAACTCACGGTCATCTAATGATTCAATTAACAATACTACATAATCATCATATATCAAAGTGCTGCGATTGTAAATCCTCCCCAACAACCATGTCAAAATATCATAGAGTGTATTTTTTGGAATCCGATATTTAGAAACCGCAAAATCACACGCCGCTTCAATATTCTGAAATGCAAGTTCATAATCCGGATTAATGCAATATGTTTCGGAAAGAGCACGCAACATAAGCAACCCTGGATGATCCGGGTATGATTCAAGATACCTTGAAACCTGACCACGAATTTCCGCAGAGTCACGAGGAGACCTCACTCCCCCAATTGCTTCTCCTGACTCTGCTATAACCCCACCATCAAAAATAATTTTGAGATTTGTGAAAGAGCCAACATCATCCAATACTTGTTGAATTTCTTCCGAGTATGTTGTTTCGAGATAGCGCAGTATCCTATCCCTTATGAAATCGTCCTGATTACTACCAGCTGAAACTGCCGCCTCCGCCATGGAAAGAATCTCACGAAATGCGCGCCTGCGGCCTTTCTCAATTGTGTCATAGATGAAACCAATAAGAATTTTTGCCGCCTGCTGAACAAAATCGGTAAAAGGTAAATCCTTATACTCTAGGATTTTGATATATTCTTGTGCTACACGCCCCCGATTATACCCCTCAACATAACGACAAAAATGCTCGATGACTTGATCCTTGGTCACACCAGAAAGTACAAGGCAAAAATCTTTCGCAGGATAATCAATTGTGTAATCACTAACAACACCAAGCAACAGCAGGCGGTGTACGCCTTTCTCAATATTTCCTCGATTATTGTTCTTAAATACTATATTTACTTTTCTTGCCGTCTCAAAATCACCAATTCCTTTCATTATGTTATGAATATCGGTGAGTTCTTTATCTACGCCACGGAATGCATTCAAATGAAACCAAAGCGCGCGAGTAACATCGTCATCGGTATCCCAGTCACGCTCTTTTTCTATTATATTATTGAGCTCGTCAATGGTAGCATCCGGATGCAATAGTTTCTTTGTCCTTTCTTTGAAATCATTTGAAAGGAGCAAAATACTCTGGGCAGTTTTCCTATCACGTCCAGCTCGCCCAGCTTCTTGATAAAAAGATTCTATAGAACTGGGAAGGCCAATGTGAATGGTATATCTAATATTGGGTTTGTCTATCCCCATGCCAAATGATTTTGTCGCAACTAGGATCGGATATTTGTTGTTTTTAAAATCGCTTGCATTTTGACGTTTCAATTGTGCCCAATTTATTCCAGCAGATAATCCTTTAGGTTTTTTTCCACTATAATATCTTACTTCCACACCAAGCATTGAAAGCACTCGTGTGTTTTCAACAACTCCGTAAGAACCACCCGCCCAAGGGCAGAATACTATGCCGCAATTTGTTTTTTCATTTTGTATGCGATAGAAACTTCCGAATGATGAAAACAATACATTTGGAAGATACTGTTGAAACACCGAACGCATAACATTTGCTTTTTGATCTGATTTACATTCAAACACTCCAAAATGCAGTTCTTTTCTATTAAAGGTTTCTGGGGTTATAATTGCCTCAAAATCTTTTATTTGCAACTCACGCAATACATCGCGTAATACAGCGTTTGAAGCTGTCCCTGTAAGCGCCAATAGTGGAGGTACTCTTCCATGTGATTTACAATACTCTCTAGTTGTTCTCCCAATATTTAAATATGCCGTGCGAAAATCGTGACCCCATTCGGAAACGCAATGTGCCTCATCAATTGCGATCAATGCAATGGGAACATTAACTGTTAGCGCTTTAAGGTTATTGCGATATTCATCACTCTGTAATCGTTCGGGGGCAACATAACAAAATATATATTCTCCCCTAGAAAACGCTTGAATTAACTGTGAACGAATAGGTCCCTCAGTCTGACTGGTAATTCCCTCGACTCTATCTATACCGCAACGAAATAGATTCTCTTTTTGGTCATCAATCAATGCAGTAATGGGATCAATTACAACCGTTACACCAGGTAAAACCAAAGACGCTAATTGAAAAGCTATTGATTTACCTGCTCCGGTAGGAAGCAAAACTACTGCGTCCTTTCCTTCTAAAGCCCTAAGAATTGCCTCAAACTGCCCCTCAAGAAAAGTTTCAAATCTAAATATATAGTGTAAGAAGTATTGTAATATTGTCTCCTGTGGTTCGACAATCTGAATACCAGAGGTTCTTTCCTCGCTATGCGCAATAGTATAAGGAAACGTGATATCCTGAATCACAAAACGAGCACCTTTCGTGCATTGATTTTCATCAAAAGTAATTATCACACCATCCACTGCACTAGGCTGCGTAGTAACAGTAGCAGATATATTACTAAAGTCATTGTCCACGCCATAAAGCGCACAAAAGTTGTGCATTAGTTCCAATAAGTCAGCCATAGCTGCTTCTATAATTATATCGGTTTCATGTTTCTCAAATGTTACCGAATTAGAGTCAAAATAAATGGTTACTTTGCCTTGATTAAGTGGCAACGAGCCAGCAATTAAGGCCTCAATAACCGTCATTTGAAATTGATAAGCCAGCTTGATTGCAAGCAAATATTTATCAGTAGCGGAAATAGAATTAATTATTTCTATTTTACTACCGTCAAGCGCATTGATAAGTTCTTGGAAATTAACACCGGCATCGTCCGCTAATTCTTGATTGGTAATTCTGATAGATTGAAAACCTTTATTTTGCAAGAGCATGTTTCGGTTGTCATCACGGGATTGATGGCTATCATGTCCTGGATCGTCTATCTCAACAATGAACGATTTTGTTGGGGTTGTAATTAGAAAATCAGCTTGCTGATAAACAAACGGGTCTGCACTATTCTGATCCCCCACCAAGCTAAAAAACTGCACCTGCGGTATGACAAATTTCTTATAGTAGGGCCCCAAATACTTATGTAAAACATCTTCATAAAAATACTTCTCCGGCGTTTTGTTGCTAAATATCGATTGTGCTTTTCCATCAAACTGTGCCGTGGTATTCTGGTTTGGATTAATTAAAGCGAGATAGTGCATTAGATCTATATTTGAAGCATCAAACTCGCATGGAGAAAATGCATTCCGCAAGCTTGCTTCAAGAGTGGGAGATAGAAGCGTAAGTCTTCCGCGCGTTAATATCTTTTTAGCAGCAAGTAATACTTGCCTATCCCTTGCTGACACTTCGCTTGTTATTGATTCAGGAAAATCAACGCGCCACTGCCCATAAAACCCAACCTGGTCTCTAGCAATCTCGCCTTTATTAATAAGATCCAGCAACTCTTTTGCAACTGCTATATTCTGGAAAAAAAGGGAACGGTAGGTCTCAAATCGTTCTCGCGCATTCAATATAACGGGCGGGCGAGTAAGCTTGTCTTGTGACTCGAGTAGCTGTTCTCCAGCAACCTGCGGCTGTTCATCATCTCCAATATTAACAATAACTCCCCTACATGTAGTTCTCCAGTTTGGACAACCATAAAATTGTCGACCAGCATAACGGCCCTGTCGCGATGTTTTTAATAACATCGTCGCTCCGCATTTTGGACATTTTGGTGTTTCTATAATCATATTATTCCGACAAATTTTTATACTACTCTTATCAAAATGTTAACTTATCAACTGCCTTATCGACATGTTCATCCGCAAGATGTGAATAGATCATTGTGGTATCTATATCTGAATGCCCCATAAGTTTCTTTACAGCAGGTAAATCTACGCCTTTCATAACAAAATGGCTTGCAAAAGTGTGCCTAAGGGTATGTATCTTAGTTAAATAATCAAGCCCACATCTTTTAGCAGCAACTTTAAATGGTAGCTGCTACCATTTATTCAAGTGATCCGTCCCCCGAATTTATAGCCTGCTATATAACAATAAGAATGCCATTTATTACTATTTTATATTATTATATCTCATACAATAATAGGTGGAAAAGGGGAGAACAGACACCTTTTCCTGGTCTTACTTCAGAGTTTTTGTTAAAATATCAAGGGTCTTTGAGGCAAAGGGATGGAAAAAGCTGTCTCCCTGATACAGTTTTATATCCGGATAGGTTATATCGAAATATCTTCCCGTAATTATCGCTTCTTCAATAACGTTCCGGAATGAAGAAGAGACAAGATACGCGTCAGAGGACCACGGTTCCGCATCAAGAACAAGCAGTAAATTGTCAAAAAAAGTGAAAAACTCACCCCAATTAATGTAATGGAACTTTTCCACGTCAGATATGCTCTTCACGAACATAGATCCATCCTGAAGTAAATAAAGAGTCTCTCTTTTCTTCCTCTGCCTTGCAAGAAAACCTGCCCCTGACCAGCTTTCAAGAATTCTGTACACTATTTTCTGATTATAAAATATCTCCTTAGCGATCCTATTTGAATTACCCTCTTTAATCGTCATAAGATAAAGTAGTATCTCGACTCTGGCATTCACCCCAAAAATACATCTAAGATGCAATTGCATAGATGCGTTTTTTTTAACCTGTGGTTCAACAACAGAATTTTTTAATACCATGTTCCTTATAGTCTGGCTATATTCTTCCGGAAAAGACTGTGATACTGAATCAATATCGATGCCCCCGATCTTGCTGTCAGCTGTCCTTTGAATCTCTTCGATCAGATCGATCAAGCCTTCTATGATCAACGGCCCATTCGGATATTTGATCTTTTCCAGAAAATGTTTGCTGAGATTCTTGAGCCTGGAAAGGTTTATATATCTCCTGTTTTTTAATATCCATCCTAATGATTCACCTAAAAGTCTTTTATCAAACCTACCTATAAACAATGTGGACAATATCAGGCTTTCGAGATCTATGAACCATCTACTCTGTTCTTTAACATTTGATGATAGCCCTAGCGCTGTCCATTGTTTCCAATGGAGTTCAATAAGTTTATTTTGTAATTCTTCCTTAAAATTGTTTGGCGATATTTTCATATCCCTTTTCCATAAGAAAACTTTTTAATATATCCCTGAACTCACTAGAGACATCTTGTGTTAGAACCCATTGAGATGCCATCAATATTTCTTCACTACTCGGTTTCAGCGCAAATAGGTCATCTGTATGATATCCGCCGCGATCAAGCGACGCGTAAAGCTTAAAGTGTATCTGATCCAAGCGGCTTATAAAATATACCGTGAGATATTCTCCGCATGCTCTCTTAACCAGCCTTTTTTCAAAACCATTCGGCAGTCCTGTCTCAATCTGTTTTGCCGGTCCTGTATTTATCCAATTATCCGGCAAATTAAAATCTCTTTGGACAATTTTCGCCGCTTTTTCAAACCATTCAGGAAATTCATCTATTTTCTCTATCTTTATCCGGCCATGCGACATTGAAATTTTGCCTATTACATCGACATCTTTAGTTGTTCTCAGAATCAACTTGAGGGCAAAAAGCGCAGTACCACCACATACTACTATAGAGATAGGAGCTCCTTGACTAATTCCGATTTGCTTATCCAAAGCAGAAAGAATCTTTTTAATATTTTGATTATCTATCATCATACTAAGTGTTATATAGCCTTATAATAAGGCTGTCAAGTACTATAATTATAATTAATAATTACCTAACATATTATTGATTTTATTGGACTTTGTTTGATAGTGAAGACAAAGCAGCCTATTGAATAATACGCCCTGATAACGTAGTATATAAATATCAATAAGGATCAGCAAAAAAGATAAATGGTAGAGATAAATGGTAGCAGCTACCATTTAGTTGATTTGAATTGAAGCGTCTTCTAGTAAAATATCTCAATATAAGATCGATAATCCGATGAGATCATTGAGATATGTGGTTGGGATATTAAAAACAGAGGATTGGAAATAAATTCAAAAAAACATAAAAACTAGGTGCAACTCTATTTTCCTACTGTAGCAAAATAAAATTCACGATTCAAGACCCCATTTTATGTAGCTTACCTTATAATTAAGTGATCCGTCCCCCGAATTCACATCTTTTAGCAGCAACTTTAAATGGTAGCTGCTACCATTTATTGAATCTGGACATAACAGTTTGAGAGTTTTGGTGGAATATTGGCGCCCGGTCCTGAGCCCATATCGTTGCTGTAAACATACTTACTAATCCCCGATGAATCAGGCAATCCTTTTTCGTACCCTTGTTGATACACAAACGCGCCTGATCCTTCAGCGAGTCCGCCAACAAGTACCGCGAGCCACCCATTTATAGGGTTTAAACTCTTCGTTTCATTAAAACCATATTCAATAATCTGTCCACGGATAATTTTGTCAGCTCCCAGTGTATTGCCTATTTCTTTTACCTTGCCTTTCGAGAGACCGACTTTCACGCCGTCTAAGACCTTATTATCGCTAAAATCACCCGTCGTATCCTGAGCCATCATATGAACAAGATTTGCCTGCTGCACTTTTTCATGAGGGTTATTCATCAGTTCCCACTGAGGGTTTGATACATCCTCCACGTTTTTATTCATTACCGCAATAATTCCTTCTGAAATCAGAAAACCGGTAACATCTTCCTGATTGAGGACAGTGATCCCCCGCGAAACAAGTCCGTCAGTGATCGCCTCTATTACTTTTAAATTGATTCCATAGCGGGGATTTCGTAAAAAAGACTGTTCTTTCGAGTAATCCGCAAGCGGGAAAATCGCTACAGTATTCATGTCTTTGACAACGGTCTGCGTTGAGATCTTCTCGGCCGTAACATTTGTTTTAACAGGTTTCACCGTTGTTGCAACATGCTGGCAACCGATAAAGCTCATAAAACCGGCTAGAATCACTGAGCGAATTCGGGTCGAGTAGATATAATATGGCCGTCACACTTAGACATGCTTTGTGTTCCCTGTTACTCTCCCCTTTCGGTTTGGAGAGTGTCACATTATTCTGTCTTATGCTTCGACTTCAACACCCCTCACAGAAC
>Ga0207996_1000351_pt1 | contig 42262 bp, 59 predicted proteins | sample AntAceMetag02UKG_FD_184773 | JGI IMG/M metagenome (GOLD analysis project Ga0207996, IMG submission 184773) | Saline lake microbial communities from Ace Lake, Antarctica - Antarctic Ace Lake Metagenome 02UKG (SPAdes) (version 2) | ecosystem: Environmental > Aquatic > Non-marine Saline and...
CTTCTTCTCCTTTTCAAAAAATTTTAATAATTTTAAACAACTCTTCACTAAGATAAACTAAGTGAATAAAATTTATTTTTTTCAAACTTTTTTTAAAATAATCAATCAAATATTTTCTATTTTTTAAACCAATTTAAAGCATTTTAAGGAGGAAAAAAGGAAATTTTATTTAAAAAAAAGTATCCTTCAGAGAAGTTCGCATAAGATATATTATACGAACTCAAGAGATTGTTCCTGTTTTGGGCTGAGATCTTTTTAGAGTGTATCTTTTTGAGCTTTTTCAAGAATTTAGAGCAAATATTCAAAAAAAAGAGCAGATAAGATGTCTTTTTTAAAATATCCCTCACAAATATGTTAATCCTTCTTTAATCAAGAAAAAATTTATTTTTTGAAGTTATTTGAATAAAAAAGACGAAATATTGCCAAAGAGAGCCAAATATAACCTAAAAAATAACAAAAAGTGAGACCTTTTAAAATGAATAAAAACAAATCTTTAAAAAAACAGCAGGAAAAAATTAAAAAAAGAAATTTTTATTTTGTTAGAATTAGAAAAAATATTTGAATAGTTTTTATTCGTTAAAACGAATAACTTTTTTAAAGATCAAGAAATTTTAATTTCAAATTCTGATATTAAATTGAATGGTTTGAAATTTCGTTCCATTAATTTTTGACATAGGAAAATTGTATATACTAAATTTAACTTTTGTTTAAATTAATCCAATAAAACAACACTTTTTAAAAATACACACCATAAATTTCTTTTTTGTAAGATCTTTTTCTCAAATGTTTTATTTTTATTTTCTAACTCCAAAACCTTTTTATAAAAAATTCTTTTCTTAACCTGTATGACAAAATCATTCTAAGAGAATAGAATATTTCCAAGAAATGTATTCTTGCTTATCTCTCGAAATATCTCTAAAATAAAAAGTCTCTTCTTCTTTAGAAAAAATGTATTTTCTCATTTTAACAATTTTTTCTTCTCCACAATAATTTTTAAAATAAAAATTTACAGTATAATGTTTTCCTATCCCATAGTTTTTTATGTGAACTCTAAATGTATCTGCATATGTCCCAAAAAAATATTCTTTCTTCCGTTCACCATAAGATTCATATTTTTTATAGAATTCTTTTTTGAAATCATATTTCTTCTGATCATAATTAATGTATTTATTTTGATTATAGGCGTTATAACTGCCCTGAATAATTGTTTTTTGAATATATGTAACTTTTTTTTCTTGCTTTTGTTCAAGGTGAGATAAACCCAAACCAACTAAAATCAAAATAAATACCAAAACAACAAAAATCATAGCCAAAAACAGTTCAATTGTTCTTTTTTTGCTTAACATCTTCTTTTTTAGCTTTTAGATTTTTTAAGGATTTATATCTAAAAATATAAAAATCAAAAAATCCATGTTAAGATATGGTAATTAGACCAAAAATAATCATTTTTTCTTTGTTAGCTCTACTTTGTTTAGTTTTAACGTACTTCCTAGATTGGTTATTCATTATTGGGGCAGTTATTTTTGTATTCTTGAATCAAAAGGAATTACTTAAGAAAAAATAGTATATACGTTTACAAAATTATTTAAACAAAGTTCGCATAATCTTCTTATGGGTGACGAAGTTAAAGCAATTATTTTTGATGTTGGGGGAGTTTTACAACTAGGCCCAAAAACAAGATTTACCAGAAAAGATGTCCATGTTTCAGGTGTTCACGAAATTATTGCAAAAAAATTAAAAATTTCTCTAGACCAATATTTGGATTCAATTGATTCTTTTTATGCAAAATCAATAGAAGGGCAAACATTCAAAAAAGAATTAATATCCACCATTGCAGCCAAGTTAAATTATTCTTCAGAAAAATTAGAGAAATTGTATTTCAAAACATACAAAAAAAAATATCATAAAAATATCAAATTATTCAATATTGCTAAACAATTAAAAAAACGAGGGTACAAAATAGCAATTCTTTCTGACCAATGGCATTTATCTCAAGAAGCTTTAATTTCCAAAAAAGATCAAAAAATTTTTGACAATGTTATCCTTAGTTGTGAAGTGGGAATGAGGAAACCAAACATAGAAATTTATAATTTAATTCTTAAAAAACTAAAAATAAAACCTTCTGAATCTATCTTTGTTGATAATCAATCTTGGAATCTTATTCCTGCAAATAAATTAGGTATGAAAACAATTTTATTTACAGATAACAAAAAAATAAAAAAACAATTATTAGCTTTTGGGGTTCATTTATGAACAAAGATGAATTTTTAAAAAAATTAGAAGTAGAATTAAAAATAGCCAAAAATTCAATTTATACCTTAAAAAGTTATTTAAAATTAAATAAAATCTTTTTAGATTATTTGAAAAAGAATCCAAAAGAAATAAAGGAGGATGATATAAAATTATATATTGCTGAGAACCTAAATGATCGTTCAGCAATTTCCACGATTATGTTTCTTGCAGCATTAAAATATTCTTATACAGCCATTTTAAAATGGGATCCCACTGCAAATATCAAAAGACCCAAAAGAGAAAAAAGGCTCCCAACAGTTTTAACAAAAAAAGAAGTATTAAATTTATTTGAATCAGTACCCTCAAAAAAATCAAGATTAATGATTTCTTTAATGTATGCGGCAGGAATGAGGGTATCCGAATTAACTTTTTTAAAAATTGATGATTTAGAATTTGAAAATAAAATTGGGCACATTAGACAAGCAAAAGGAAAGAAAGATAGGATTTTTAATATTCCCGAATTTTTATTGTCCAGAATAAAGAAGTATGCAGACAAACAAAAATTATTTGGTCAAGTGTATCTTTTTTCAGGAAGAAACGAAAAACAAATGTCTTCAAGAAACATACAAAAAATTGTAAAAAAGGCAGGAGAAAAGGCAAAGATAAACAAAGAAGTACATTGCCATACGCTTAGACATTCTTTCGCCACACATTTATTAGAAAATGATGTAGATATAAGGAAAATTCAAAAGCTTTTAGGACATGCAGATCTTTCAACAACTCAAATTTATACTCATGTTTCAACAGAACAATTAAAAAAAATTAAATCTCCTTTAGATGTAATAATGAATAAATAAAATGAAAAAAGAATGTTCAAAATGTAATTATGTGTCAGAAAAAGTAAAATTAAAATTTGGAAAACCCCTTTGCACTTTTTGTTTTTATTTTGCTCCAGATAAAAGAGAAGAAATGCAGCAATATCTTTTAGAGAAAGTAAATTTTAGAGCAATAGAAACATATCGTAAACAAAACAAATTAGCTGGATATCGTCAAAAAAAGGGAATGATAAAAAAAGCAAAAGAGGGAAAAATCATGAACCGAGCACCTTTTGGGTATATAATTAAAGAAGGAAATTTATTTCCAGCAGAAAATTCAAAAGTTATTGAAAAAATTTTTCTCGAATTTAACGAAACTCCCTTGAGTTTAAACAGATTTTCTAAAAAATGGGGTTTTTCTATAAATGGGGTGAAAAAAATATTAACAAATTTCACATATGTTGGAAAAATAAAATTTGCTGGAGAAATACATTTAGGGCACCATGTTCCTTTATTGTCTTCTACTTTATTCAATCATGTTCAAGATAAATTAGAAAGATTAAAAATTAAAAAACCTTAAAGTTAAAAAATTATTTTATAAATAAATCAATTAGTGAAGAATTTTGGTAGTGCCCCCACCCAGTGGAATTCCCTTCCAGTTTTTTAGCAATTTCTTTTATGAATTTTGGTTCAAATTTAGAACTAGCTCCAATTGCCATTTGCACAACAGATTCAATTCCTTTTTCTTTGTCACGGGAACTTATGTTTGAAAAATCAGGAAGCAATTTAATTGTAATTGTTTTTTCATCTAAAATTAAATATTGTTCCCACCCTCTTTCATTTTTTTGTGAAGAAATAGAATTCATTTGATCCAAGGCAATTTTTAATTGTTCATATTGTCCTTCTTTACATTTCAAAACATATTGTTTATTGTATGTTATTTTTTCCATAAAAAGGTGGGGAAAAACATCTTTATAAATTTTTCTATCTGTTATCATTCTAAAATGAAACTTATTTAAAATATTCTTTTGAATTATTTTTATGGAAAAATCTAAAATTTTATTTTACAATGTACATTTACAAATAAGTAACTTAAATATAACCTTTTAATTAAAAAGAATCAAAAGAAAATTTAACGGAAAGAGGTCTGTCTTTTTGACCTTGCTTTAGAATCACCTGGTTTACATGCTTCTTTACGTCTAACATCTGCAACCAATAAACTCCGATCATATTCCAAATATGCTTGTTTTAGTTCTTCTGATTTAGTGTAATCAATAATAGCCTTTGCAATAGACAATCTTGCTGCATCTATTTGACCTTTTTCTCCACCACCCTTAACTGTAACTTCTATATCAAAATCAATTTTTTTTAAAACATGTTCAGCAATTTTTATTGGTTCATCCAATTTTAATCTATCAAACATTTGAAGAGTTTCATAATTTCTTTTATTGAATAAAATTTTCCCTTTTCCAGTTTTAATTTTTGCTTTAGCAATGGCAGCTTTTCTTTTACCGGAAGTATAAATTTGTTTGTATTTTGTTTCTATTCCTACCATTTTATTTTGTAAACTCCTTCACTGGTGAAAATTTAATTTTTCTTTCTTTATTCAAAACAATTGGTTTTTTTCCTTCAAATTGTTTTGGTATTCCAACATAACATTTTACTCTCTTAAATGCTTCCTTTCCTCTTCCTTCTCGATGATTGGGGAGCATACCCCGAATAGCTCTTTTAACGATCTTCTCGCTTGTAGCTGGATGTTTAGGTCCTTTTTGTGAATGGCCGAATCTACTTCTTTTTTCCTGAAATTCTCTCTCGATTGTTTTTTTATTTCCCGTAATAATTACTAAATCTGAATTTAATACGGCAACTTCAGTACCCTTTAAAATCTCTTTTGCTACAAAACTAGCCAATCTTCCAAGAGTTAAACCCTTTCCATCAATAAATTTCATTGTAAAATTATTACCTCTTTTGCATCTTTATTTTTTTGAATTTCTTCAGCAATAGTTAAGGTTTCACAACCAGCAGCTTTCAATTTTTCTTTTGCCTTTTCACTAAAACTTAAAGCAACAACTTTAACTTTTTTTGTAATGCCTCCTTGTGAAAGAACTTTGCCACAAACAACAAATGTTTTTCCTTCTGTTTTTTCAATTTCAGTTAAATTAATATCTTTTCTCTTTCTTCTAGAAATAGTTAATAATCCAGCGACTTTAATCCAAGCAGGATTTTTTTTAGCTAAGATAATTGTTTCAACTAAGGCTTTATTAGTTTTAGGCCGTAATTGGTTTTCTATTTTTGTTTTTGATTTTATTGCCATTTTATTTTTATGAGAACAAGTAAATGTTCCCGCTATCGCGATTAAACTCGCAGGTTGTAAAGTTTGAAGAAAGTTTTGTTTTATAAAACTTTCGTATGCAGGTGACAGGGTTCGAACCTGCGTAGGCATAAGCCAACAGATCTTGAGTCTGTCCCGTTTGACCACTCCGGCACACCTGCATATATTAATTAGATTCAGTCTTTGTTTTTAAGAATTACCTTTCTCCAATTTTGGAATTAAGAAATGTTATTAATCAAAAACTCAAAACATTTGTTCTTAAGGAGTGACAACAAGATAGAAACATTTATAAATAACTCTAGAGTAGTAAAAGTATGGAAACAAACAAATTACCAAAACTAAATTTAGGTTTTTCAACTGAGAAAAACCCCGAAATAAGTGAAAAGCCTTCTGAAGATTTATCTTCAGGTATAGGTAAAGAGAAAGTTGAAGCTCTAAAAAAATCTATTTTTGAAATTCAAGAAATGGTCTCAGGAAGAAACAAATTGAGTAGACAAATTTTTCAAGAAGGAGAAAAAATCAAAACAGAGATTAACAACTATTTAATTGAAAATGAAGGAGTGGGAGTGGGAACAGACAGTAATGATTTGATTAGAGAAAAAAATGATTTGCGGTCAAAGAAAGTAGGAATTTCTGAATTACAACTTAATGAAAAAATTGGAGCATGGAAAGATATTGCACTTTTGAAAAAAGAATTAAGAGAATATGAAAGAGAATTAATTGAAAGAGAAGAAAGATTAAATATGATCACAAAAATTTTGGGAGATGAAAAACAATGATGCAACGAGCATTAACAGTAGAAGAAATATGTAGAAAATTAAAACCCATATTTGGAAAAAAGATAGACGAATTATATTTTAGATATTCTGTTGCAAACTCCATGGAAGAAAGAAATGAATTAACACAACTTTTAAATGGATTATACCAAAAACATCTTAGTCAACTTTTAGACAAAGGCGTTTTACTTGAACCCCCAAAGAAAGAAAATGTTTTAGGGGAATACCCTTTAGCAAATGTAAATTATGCAGAAAAAGATTTGTTTCCTTTTGCTTTAAGAGAAAAAGATTGGCCAAGACATGTTTGTGTTACGGGAATGAGTGGTAGTGGAAAAACAACTTTTGCATTCAATATTTTAAATAATTTTATAAAAAAAGATAAACCCTTTTTAGTTTTTGATTGGAAAAAAAGTTTTAGACCTTTGATAGCAAATGACAACTCTTTAATGGTTTTTACAGTCGGAAATGATTCAGTATCAAATTCATTCAAAATAAATATTAATAGGCCACCGAAAGGAGTAAATCCAAAAGAGTGGGTAAATACGCTTTGTGATTTATTGACAGAATCCTTCTCGGTATCTTTTGGTGTACATAAGGTTTTACTTGAAACAATCGATGAAGCATTTGAAGCTTGGGGAGTTTACGAAGGAGGCAAACATTATCCAAACTGGCAACACATAAAGAAATTACTTGAACAAAAAATGAAAGAATCAAAAGGAAGGGAAACAGGTTGGTTTGAATCAGCAATGAGGGTTGCAACAGTTTTAACTTTCGGAGCATTTGGAAAAGTAGTAAATTATGATGGAAGAAAAGGAGTTTCAATCGAAGATTTATTTAATAAAAGAGCAATTTTTGAATTAAATTCCTTGTCGAACATTGAAAAAAAATTCTTTTGTGAATATGTTTTAACACATATCTACAAACAAAAGAAAGCATCCCAAAATAAAATTGATGAGAAATTTAATTATGCAATTTTAGTTGATGAGGCACATAATGTTTTCTTGAAAAAACAAACAAATTTTATGTCAGAATCCGTAACAGACATGATTTATAGGGAAATGAGGGAATATGGAACTTCTTTAATTTGTCTAGATCAACATGTTTCAAAATTATCGGATACGGTAACAGGAAATTCTGCTTGTCATGTAGCATTTCAACAGCAATTGCCTCAAGACATTAATGATATAAATTCCTTAGTCCAAACAGATAATAAAGAATTATTTTCAAAATTGGAAGTTGGAACAGCAATTGTAAAACTTTCAGAAAGGCATACTTCCCCTTTTTTAGTTAAAGTACCTTTTTTAGATATTAGAGAAAATTTAATTAGTGATGAAAAAATACAATCAAGAATGAGTTGTTTAATTGAAGGAGCAAATATTGAAAAATATGATTTAGAATTCAAAGAAGAGTTAGAAAAACCAACCATCGAAGAAGTAAAAATAATTGAAAATCCCTTATCAAAACCATACAAATCAGAATTCAAAATACCCAAAATAGCTTCTTTTAAGACGGAAAAACCTAAAATAGAGAAAAGAACAACTTTGTCAGAAATTCAAAAAACTCTTTTTGATTATTCCAAAAATAAAATTGAAAAGGGAATGAAAATAAAAGAAATTGAAAGTTTACTCGAAATGGGTCTTTGTGAAAAATGTTACACAGAAAAAGATATTATCTCTGTAGTAAATGAATTATTGAAAGACCAAAGGGGAGATCAAATAGAAATTTTTAAAAGAAAAGAAGAAGTAATTATTGTAGAAAAACCAATAGGAAAACCAATTATCGATCCAGTAAAAATAAAACAAAAAATTGTTTTTGTTAAAGAAAAAGAAAAAGAATCAGATGTAGTAATTAAGGGATTAGGCGAGGAAGAAACAACGTTGATGACTTACTTAGTGAATAACCCTGCGCATGAAAATTCAACAGTACAATTATACAAAGAAGTAGGTCTTTCTCCAAGAAAAGGCAATATTGTAAAAAATCAACTTTTACAAAAAGGACTAATAAAAATTGAAGAAATTAAATATGCAAAAGGCTGGAAAAAATTCATCAGAGTAAATAATAGTCACTAAACAATTACAACAATAACAAAGTTTAAAAAGATTGCAAAACAATAATTGTTACCCCCAATAACAAATCAAAAAATCACATTTATCAATTCAACATTTCAGACAAAACATTTCATAAAAATCGACATGAACCTTTTAGGATCAAAGATTTTTACTCGGAAATACCTGGAATACCTCGTTAAATCGAATAAGATTCAATGAGTGAACAAGCGAAATACCCTCACTTTAGGTATTTACAAGATATTACAACTTAGCTTTAGCTATACTTTTTCTTAGAAATAACATGAATACCTTGAAATAAGTATAATTAAGAATTTAATAAAAAGATTAAGAATTAAAAAATAATCAAACAATAATTAAAAAATAAAGTCATGAACAAAATTTTAAAAACAAAAATCATTATTGTTGCAGTACTAATAATTTTAGTATTTATAATTCCCACTGATTCAAGAATACATAATTATTTTAGTTGGTTGAATGATTGGGATTATCCCATTAGATCATTTATAATTTTAGCAGGAATTCTTTTTCTTACCACAGAAAAATAATCAAAAATTAAATAAAATTACAAACTAAAAAATAGGATCGTGGAAGATTCAATGTTAGAACAAGAATATAAAGAGCACTTATCTTTTATGCTCATTATAATTTTATTGGGAACATGATTTTTTTCATCCTTTTTCTTTTGAAGTTCAATAGACAAAACAAACAACTCATTAACAAAAAACAAAATAATTAACATAATAATAACTAAAAAATAAAATCATGGAAACACAATTAAAATCCAAATTTAAAAAAAGAACTGGTAAATCAATGCTCCCCTTAAGAGGAACAGTGATAAGGACAAATATGGAAGTTACACCTTTGGTCGAATCAGAAAAAGAAGTGTTTCAAGTTAATGTTAGAGAAAAAATACAAAGGATTTCAAAAACACCAACCCAAGTAATCATAAATCACCTTTCTTATGCAAAAAGGAATAGAATGCCAACATCTCGGGAAAAGAAATTAAGCAGTGAAATTAATAATATGTTTTCTGATTTTGGTATGGGAGTTTAATTATTAAACAAAATCTTTAACTATTAAAATAATTTAACAAAATTAATAACAATTAAAAAATAAAATTATGAATTCAATTAAAAGAAATTTACAATTCTGTGATTTTGATTACAGAATTATTTTTATCTCTATAATTATTGGAGCAATTTATCCTTTGCTCTCTCTACTCATTCCAACAAGTGTTATAGCAATAATTATGGTTGGAATAATATTAACCACAATATACGCCGTTTCACTTACGGCTTATTTTGGAAACAAAGTTTGTGGGATTTTCCCAAGAAAGAGGATTATCTCTAATTTACTTTTATTTACAATAATTTATATTGTATTATCAATAATTTTTTATAATTAAAAATTAAAATCAAAAAATAGAAATAAATTCTAACTAAAAATCAAAGTCATGAAAAAATTAATTTTTAACAAAAAAGTTCAAATAATTTTTGTTGTTGCATTAACCTTTGCAATAGTAATGTATTTATTTGTTCCAAAAAACCTTCCTTGCAAAAACACTAATCCCCTCGTTCAAACAACAGAAAATACCCTTTCGTCAGATCAAGGAAGTTTATTCAATCAGTATTCCCAGTTAACTAATCTTACTGGAGAAGATTATGAAGAATACCAGCTTCAAAAACAATTTGCTTTTGATATTGAAGATTACTTAACTTCAGAAAGAGGGGCTGATTGGTTAAGACAAAGATCAAAAAGGCTCTCAAGTGAAAACAGGAAAAATTGGAAAAAAATTCTTTCCAAATATCCTCAAACATACAAATTTTTAGTAATAAAACAAATTTTATCTGAATAAAAAAAAGTATAATCAAAATAATTTTCAAAAAATAACTTAAAATTTAAAGTCATGAAAGCACAATTTTTTCAAAAAATTAAAATTCCTAACCTTAGAAAAGTAATTTTAGGTTGGATCATTGCAACAGGTATTCTTTCCTTAATTATTTATTTTCTTACGGGAATATTGTAATTATTTAGTCACTCACAACTCAATTGAAATATGGTTTTGATCCAATTGTGAGCTCAATCAAATTTAAAATAAAAATAAAATTATAACTAAAAAAATTAGAAATCATGAAAGAATTAATAATCAATTTAATCAAGATTATGTGGCCCATATTTTTAGCAATATGTTACATAATTTTTAGAGGTTTAAGAGAAGGGTACATTGAAAATAATAAAGTAAAAGACTTTGGTATAACCAAATCAGAAACAATCCATGTATCAATTATTGCAATAGCCATGGCGGGATTTTCTTGGGTTTTAGAATTCAATGTTAACGGTTCTATTTATTGTATGTTAGCGGGATTTTGTTGGACCTTCATATTATCCCCCGTGCGTATTTTCAAATCAGAAACAAAACTTTTAGGAGAGTATTGTTTCTCTGCCATCATAATCCTAACATTTTTAACTGTGATTGGAATTCAAGAATTTGGAAGTTGGCAAAATAAGGTGCAATCTAATCCTTTAACAGAATCAATTATTGTTGCATCTGAAGAAATAGAATCATATCCAAATTTGGATTATTTAATCATTGATTCAATTATTTCAAAATCTGGTGGGCTCCTTCCAAAAACATTTGAAATTGTGAAAGTGAAAAAAGGAACTTTCGTAAACGTTTTAATGCAAGAAGGAACTTACAGGGATACTTTAGAAACTGATGTATTTGGTTTCAAATTCAGTGGAAATGTGTTTCTCGCAAATTGTCAATTATCCGGAACAAATTTGGAATATGAATCAGTAAAATTTACAACAAAACAAGCGCCCTTAGAATGGAGAGCGTATCATTTACTTCCTTATTTGAAATTATATTACATTCAAATTTCAAGTAAACACTTAGAATCCAAAAGTAAAAAAGATGGATTAATCAGGGCAAAATATCTGATGAAAAATTATGGAAAATCTTGTCTAATAAAAATTGAATCTCCAGTAAAGCAGGTTGTTACTTCAGCAAAAAAACACAAATTTTTAGTTGATAATGAAGGAAGAATGAAAGGAAAGAAAGAAAAAGAAAACTTTTCGGGCAATCCAATTTTTGAATAATTGAAAACAAATCCAAATTAACAATTGTTAATCAGCCTGCAGATCCCTTTTGAGATATGGATTGAATCTGGCTGCAGGCACAATAATAATTATAATACTTTTAATCAAAAAAATAAAATCATGAAAAAAGTAATTTTATTAATCACAATAATTATAGTCTTTTTTGGATTTTCAACTAAAGCACAAATCGAAAATCTTAAAATTAGTGATCAAATTAATCTAGATAGAATTTATTTTGGAGTTTTATCTGCATCAAATGTAAACATAGATAGTTTGCATGTTTCTCAATTGGTTAATGTAAGAACAGGAGCAATGGCAACTTGGAGTATAACAAAAAATCTCTCTTTCGGAGGATTAAGCACAATTGATTATACTGGAAAAAAAGACCCTTTTGTTTGTGCTCAAGCTTGGGTAAATTGGGATATAACAAAAAATCTTTCAATTAAAGCAGGACATTTGGGAACACTTTCTACCGAAAATCGTCCCTTACATACAAGTGCCACAGGACAATTTGAAACTTGGTCAGAATCTCAAATTCCGGGAGGTTCTTTGAATGCAAAAATAAAATATGTAGGTAAAAACTTTCAAGCAGGAGCAGGTGTTGGCATAAGAAAAAACAAACTAGAATATCATGCAATGATTGGAATAAAAGATAAAATAAAATTTACAGCATGACATTCTACTTATAATGAAGAATGGGGAATTGCAGGAACGTTGAAGACAAAAAAAGTTTACAATACTTTTGCAATAAAGACAGGTATTCTTGCCAATATTTTTGTACTACATTTACCAAAAGAAATTGATTTTTATTTAGATACAGGATATGATTTTCTTAATGCAGATTTTGGTAAAGGTCAGTTGGTGAGAGCAGAAATAGGAATTTTAAAAAATTTCAAATTTAAATATGGGGGTGGATTAATTGGTTTGGGATATGCAAATGAAACAAGAACAGTAAATGGTTATTTATTTCTTCATTTGTAAGATAAAAAACAAACAAAGCAAGCACTAAACAAAATTCTAATTATTAATACGTAAAAAACAATATCATGACACATTCAACAAATCGGGAAGTAATCCTTTCTACAATAAAAACAGCAATTGTAATTCCTTTATTTTTCTTCATTATTTACCTTTGTATTTTCTTTTTCAAAGAACAATATAGTATTGAAATGACAAAATTAATTGCCTTGGGGGGCATTGGTTTTTTGTTATTTAACTTAACTTCAATGGTGTTTGGAATTGATAGGGTCTTTATTCGCTCATTGGTAGCTTTGTTCGCAATAATCGCTGTAACATCCACAATTTACATTGTGTTAGGAATGGCTTTAATAGTTGTAGTAATGTCTCTTTGGACATGGTTCTTTACAGAAAGATGGACAAAAAAAACTTTTGCTTTATCACTTCTTGGAGAATTCATAGTAATTTATGGAATTATTGAACTGGCTATTTTATTTTTATAAACAAAATTCTAATTATTAATAAATAAAAAAACGTTTATGAACAAATCAAATTTAAGTGTACTGTTAACAAAAATTGCAGCACTCAAAAAGTATGACGCAGAAGAATTTCTTGAATTAATCAATTCATTCAAATTTCTTTCCGGTTATGATTTTTTAGGAATAATTATTTTGGTAGTAAAAACTTTTGCCAGAAAAAACAACACACCCGAGATGATCAAAATGATTTACATCCTTTCAAGAGAATATCATCAACTTGCCCTTGAAGCTTTATTGGCCGATTGCATCGAAAAGAGCCTTAGAGATTTATCTCTGAGTGTTTGTAAAGAGTTAAAACGAGATTTGACACTTTATGAACTCAATCAATTAATTCAAGGTCAATTGGAATTAGAATTATTTAATGTTGCAAAGGAAACAGCAATTTTATTGCCAATAGGTTTTTCTACGGGGGTTATCTTAAAGATTAAACACGAGGAAACAAAAAATTAAACGGTAAGAACATGGCCGTGAGCATATTTTATTTTTCTAATTAAAAAAATCATTCATTAATAAATTAAATAAAATCATTATGAAAAAATTAGTAATAGTATTAGTAGCAGTAATTGCTTTTGGATTTACAACTGAAGCACAAAAAATTTATGGAAAAATTGGACCAAGTATTGTTTTGATCCAAACAAGTGAAACCCCACAAATGATTGCCTTTGGAGGAGTGAAAGCAGAATTAGGATTTGAAACTTTTTTGGATATTCGACATGGAGTATATATTGGAACATACCTCCATTACAATAAGGCCAAAAGCCCATCCAGGCAAACAACTTACGACTTTGGATATGCCATAAATTATTCCCCAAACATTAATGGTTATGACCGCGGATATATTGGAACAGGTTTAATGTATCGTACATCAGAACACAATAATTGGGAAAATGTAGCAAACCATGTTTCTGACAATGAATTTAATTCTTGGAACATTCCTTTGCGTGTTGGAGTTATGTTTATGTATGCTGAACAAACAAGAGTTTATCTTGAAGGAGAATACACAGTAAAAGTATTTGGGGATAAATTTCAGGGTTTTACATTCACAGTAGGAGTAAAATTCTAAATAAAAATCAATCTAATAATAAATAAAAAACAAAAAAATCATGAAATCTTTAAAATCATTTGAAGGAATTCTAAACTTAATACCTGCAATAATTGGGGTATTCTTGATAATTTATTTCTTCAATTTAACTTGGACAGAAAATAAAATACTAATAATCTTACTTGGGTTGTTGTGTATTCCTTGGAAATTTGGAAAAAATCTTTATTCTATATTTGGAGGATTAAATTCTTCTGGAAATGTTTATTCGATTACTCCTTTTTACCAAAGAGCAGGAAATGATGCTGTATGTATTTTTGGAATTCCTTTTTACCAAAGAGCAGGAAATGATGCTGTATGTATTTTTGGAATTCCTTTTTACCAAAGAGCAGGAAATGATGCTGGGTGTATTTTTGGAATTCCTTTTTACCAAAGAGCAGGAAATGATGCTGTATGTATTTTTGGAATTCCTTTTTACCAAAGAGCAGAAAATGATGCTGGGTGTATTTTTGGAATTCCTTTTTACCAAAGAGCAGGAAATGATGCTGTATGTATTTTTGGAATTCCTTTTTACCAAAGAGCAGGAAATGATGCTGTATGTAGTTTTGGAATTCCTTTTTACCAAAGAGCAGGAAATGATGCCGGATTAATGATTGGATTTTCTTTTTGGCAATACGCAAAAGAAAATACTTTTTATGGATTTGGTTTTTCTTTAATACAACACGGTAAAAACATTGGACAAAGTTTTTCTAAAAAGGAAAATATTGCAGTAAAATGGTGGGGTGAAAAATAAGTAAAATTCTAAATAAAAATCAATCTAATAATAAATAAAAAACAATAAATAAAAAGATCATGAAAAATTCAATATCAATTTTATTCGTATTATCTTTGTTCTCCTTAAGTTTAGTAGGACAAAATAGCAGATTCCATGCCGATAATAATGTTAAAAATATTTCTTTGAATAATAAAACTTTCAAGAAAGACCCAATAAAGTATTTTATTGTTGAAAAATTAGGATATAAACTTTACATAATGCCTCTTGAAGACGGCGAAAGTGAAATTCCTTTTCAAATTGCATTCTACAAAGATTTGGAAAAACAAAGTAATCTTTCAAGTGGCAAACAAGAAATGGTTGCAACAAAAGTTTTTATTGCTAAATTATTAACAAATTGCAATGGAAAAAATGTAGACAAATTAAGTCCAAAAGGATTAATTGCTGAAAAGAGGAAAAGAAAAGCAGCAAAATTATACATTGAAAGTGGAGATTATATGTATAAATCTCCAGAAAGATTAGTTGTTAATGGGGTAGAATATTTTCTTTTCAAAGGGGATAAAGTTATACGTATTACTCCCATAGACGAGGATATTAATGATAATATTGCTTATGATACTAAGAAAGTTTCGTTTATCAACGAAGATAATTTCTATGTTTTTGAAGGAGTAGATGTAAAAAAGGAATGGGATGAATTGGATTGTCCTACAACCAAACAAGTTACTAGCTCAACTAACCAGAGTTATCGTCCATCCACCACTCAAAGTTACCGGCCAATTTATTACATTGTACAAAAAGGCGAGAATTTAACAGTAATTGCAAACAAATATTCTTGGGTTACAGTTGACAAATTAAAAATGTGGAATCACTTGAAATCCAGTAAAATTCTTTCAGGACAAAAATTAACTATCATAAGATAATTTTTATTTTGGATATTCTTTTTCTTAACCGGTTTTTCGAAAAGCAGCAAAAACTTTGGTTTAATTTCAAAAAATAATAATTTTTATAAACAATAAATAAAATTATCATGGAACAATTAATAATAGTATTTCATTCCATTGCAGAAAATATGATTCTGGTTAAAATAATTGTGAGAAAACATTGTATGGGTTTTGTAGAACTAACTAGTTTGGAAGAAGTAATTGAGCCGGAAGATTTTTTGCCCCTCGATACACAAGATTTATCTTCCTCTTGGCACCCTTTTGACTGTCCTAACATATATCCTGAAGATTTTCTTGTAGAAGAGTTTTCAAGGGTTTCTGATCCATTAACTTGGCTTGATCAAAATGGAGTTAATATTTTTGGTTTGTCAAACTTATTTGAAGAATTAGAACAACACATTTCTTGGGACATTAAAGAAGAACCTCATTTTAAAGATGAAACTCTTGTTGAACAAATGCTGGAAATATGGAATGTAAAGATGGCTAGGAATATATCTCTTTATAAAAAGTTTAAAGATGAATTGATTCAAAATATCCAATCTTGTATTTCAGAAAAAGAATTGTGCGATTTCGAAAATTATTTGAAAATGGGAGGTGAAGACCAAGATGGTATGTTAACAGAACTCAGCAAAGAAAGAAGAAAAGAGCTTAATACTACTCCAAAAGTTGATTTGGTTGAATTATTAACCACCCTATTGCATGCAATATATTTAAACGATTTATTTCTAATATGGGAGAGAATAAAAATCTTGTTTGAAGAAATCATGAATTGTAATTCAATTAAAGAGCTTGGCCAATTGAAAGCAGAAACAGACAGGTGTGAATATAATTTAAGAGATTCTATTAATCTACTAATTCAAGCAAGAAAATTACAATTAATGTAATTTTCCCATCTCTTTAAATTTGAATCTGTAAAGATTTTTAACTTCCTTGTTAGAGATTTAAAGAAACAGGAATTTTTTAAGTAATAAAAATAATTTTCATAAACAATAAAAAATGAAAAATTTAACTATAATAATCGTACAATTATCAAATAATCCAATACCAAGAATAAATCCCTTTGTTTCTCCAAGAAGTTATTTATTTGATTTCTTTTTTGGTGAACGGACAAATCTCCATGGCCCCTTCTTAGGAGATGATTCGCCGGGAATTAATGTTCCGAATCCTTATATTAAAAAAATTCAAGGTGATCAGTTAAGTCACCACGAATTAATTGCAGAAAAGATTGATGAACCCACAATTAATATTGAATCTTCTAAAAAAGAAAAAACAAAACGTCGTGAGGTAATATTAACAGATGAAGAAGAAGAAATTTTGGAAAATGAGGAAGATTTTATTTCAGAGGAGAATCATGTCAAATTAATTTGTTCTTTTGGAACTGGAATGAAAAGGATGAAACAACCATCTTTCTACTCGGATTTAACCAAACCGGAAAAAGAGAAGAGAGTTAGACGAAGAATGAATAAAGAAAAACATTCTGGTAAATTTGAAAAGGGATGGTATAATGATGATTGGAAATTTGATGATGAACACAATGTAAGAAATCAAAATGTTTTCCATTTGAATACTCTTACTGAAGAAAATAGGTATGAAATTTTAAATCAAGAAGTCCCAGAAAGGATTGAAGAAGAAAACAATTTAATCTCGAATTACAATGAAAATGGAAAACTTGATTCAGCTAATTATCAAGCAGAAGAAGTACTTGATTTTGATGGAAGCCTCGTTTTCCAAGAAAATTATCCTGAAGAGATTCCATTTAAAGAATTATTTTCAGTTGTTTTTCTAATCAAAATCAATATTTCAAGGAATCCAAACTTAGATGAAATTGAATCTAAGAGAGATACAAGTTCTCCCATCATGAATAATCATGAAGCATATAAAGGAGTTTGGAACTTTGATGATGAAGAAGTTTTGGAGAAGTCAGAATTAAGAATTACAAAAAATATCTCTTCAAAAAATCCATAATCGAAGTATTAATATGCGTTGGCAAGAACATGACCGAGAGTGCATGTTTAACTTTTAACTAAAAATTTATCAAAATGAAAAAAATAATAATCCGTCCAGGACAAAAGACATTGATTATCAAAGCATTGAATGCCAGAAATATCATTAATGGAAGAGATAAAGAACAATTAATTATTTCTCTTTTAAAGAAGGGGAAAATCACAAAAGAAGATGCCGAAGATTTTTTCCCTAAGGGAGAATCAATGAATCTTGCAAAATTAATGCTGGAAGAAATGCAAAGAAGAGGTGTCTTAAAGGAAGTTTTTGAATATTATATCCTTGAACTTAAATTTCTCTCTGAAATAAAAATGGAAGAACTTCTCGTTAATTTAAGTAACTAAATTATGAAAAACAAACAAACTTTCTAATTAAATGCAGAAAACACTCCCATTGTCATAAAGAATGACAATCAATAAAGTTAAGATAATTAGTCATTAACTTTATATTTGAAGACAAGGGCATCGCTGTGAGCGGATGTTAGCAATCAAATAATTTTAATGTACATAAAAAAAGAAATCATGACAACAAAAATTAATGTATTTTTCGTATATCAGGAAGGCAAACCTTTATTCAGAGTTCATGGTGATTCTGGTGCAATCAGGAAAATCAATGTTAAAGGAGGCAAATTAGTTTTTCTTCAAAAAGAACATACACACAAATTTGAATCTGGGATAGGTTATGCAGGTTTGTTTAATTTAACTACTCGTCCTGAAAAAAGCACAGAACTTTTAATTCCCATAGTGGGTGAAGAGATTGTAAAAATTGAACCCAAAACAATAGAACAAGAAACTTTCAAAAAACCAAATAAAAAAAAGGTTGGAAAAAGTTACTTTGAAAATTATGGGGTTTCTTTTTCTTCCCCAAAAAGTATTTTGAACACCTTTTTCTGGGCAGCAAAAAAAGGAAATTTGAAGTTAATAAAGAGATTGGCCAATTTGAGTTGGGAAATAAATGGGGGTAAACTCTTTTCTCAGTTTTGTATTCATTCAGAATCAAATCTTAGGTTTGCAATGAACTTAGCAAAAGAAAACAAGAACAAAACGGTGATAGCTTTTTTAGAAACCATTTAATCATTTTTTGTCAATTAAATAAATAAATTCATTTCTAACAAATAAAAAAATAGGAGAATATATTATGAACACAGAAATTTTAAATACAGAATTAGTTAGTAGTATCGAGAATTACGTATTTTACATGAGCCTAATTACAATCCTCGTGGGATTAAATTTTGCTTGGTTATATCTAACAACAAATTCTTTTGTTGAAAAGAAAAGAATTTTTCTTATTCTGTCAATTATTTATGGGGCTCTTTGCTTTTTTTCATATAATTATTTTATAATAACCAATACAAATCCAACCCAGATAATCTTCTTTTTTCTGGGTTTTAGTTCTCTTCTGGCGATTCTTTCATTACAATTTCTTTCCGGAGCTACAACAAAGAACACTAAATGGTGGAACTTTATGTTTTCAGCACATTCTATTGTAATTGGAATATCATTAATTTATTTCTTTTTCTACTAAAAAAAACAAATTCATAAATAAAGGTCTTTACAACCTTGATTTATTTCAATTTAAAAATTAAATAAAAAAATATTTCAAAATGAAAAAATCAATTTTAATTTTAATTAGCTCCTTATTACTTCTGAGTATAAATATAAATGCCCAAGTGGAGATAAGGAAGTCTTCTGTTTGGAAAATGGATCTGGGATATGGCTTCACGTCATTAATCGCTCAAGGATATTATCCCTTCGATGAGACAGACACAACTAGATATGTTTCAAAAGAAGAATATTCTGAATTTTCAGATTCAAAAGATTTTTGCCAAACAGTAATGGATCCCAATGAAAGTATATATCTTTGGGATAATTTGCCTTCAAGGATTTCTGGAACGACAAAGAAGAAAGGAAAAATATATCTTTTCGGTTCTACATACAAGGGCAAAAGGATTTTTTATATTTATCAATGGACTGGTGAATGCATTCAACCAATATTCGAAATATGGGGAGTGCCCATTGGAGCAGGAATAAATGAAATAAAGAAAATATCCAAAAACAAAATAGTTTTAGATATGCACTTCCCTTTTCTCAGAAAATCAAAAATCATAGCTAAACCGCTTAACAAAGATGTCTGGGAAGTAATTAATAAATAAAAAAACAAATAAATAAATTTAATAAAAACAATCATGGAAAAACCAATTTTAGATTTTTTAACAAACCTAAATCCAGTTGTTCAAGGGGTAAGCGGGACCATATTAGGTATTTTGATTTTCATAATTTTAATTAAAGTATTTGCACCCACTCTTTCTAGAAAGAATTTAAAAAAATCAATAGGATATGTGGGATATGTATCTTCATTCATTTCAAAAGGAGGTTTAGGCAAAATTGTTGTAACTGTTAGTGGAGGATCTTTTATTGTTCCTGCAACTTGCAAGGGGGAAAGTCTTTCAGTCCAAACAAAAGTAATGGTAGAATCTTTGGAGGGCAAAACTTTTGTTGTAAAAAGAATAAAATATTCCCAAGATTCAAAAAATTCAAAACAAACTAAAAAATAATAATTGAAATCATTCAAAAGGATTGAAAAGGTACTAGAGTACCCTCATCTTCTCAGTTGGGTTTATGATGCGGCAAAAATTCAGCTAAATTATATTCACAAAAAAGGCCTTTTGAAAGAGGATAAAAACTCGATAGGGCCACCAGAATTTTTAGCAATTTTATTTATAATTATTTTTGTTTTTTCATTCCTAATTCCCTTTTTGTGGGGCATAATCTTTTAATTAATTTTGAATCAATTAACCATTAATTTGGACCACCTGCCATGCCATTAAGGGCTGAAAAGACTTCAAACCTCAACGCAGGTACAACTTTAACAATTTAACAATTTAATTTCAAACTAAAAATTTATTAAAATGAAAAAATCAATTAAACTTATTGGAGCTCAAAGAGCCCTAGCGCTTAAAGCATTAAAAGACAAAGGTTTAGAATTGACCCCTGAACTGGAAGCAATTATTGAATGGTTCAGAGAGTGCAGGAAAATAACTCTAAATTTAAAACAGTTCAATTTCAGATTTATTAATCAAACAAAATCACTTTCAAAATTAGTGAATGCAGGAATAGTTATTCAACCGGGGAATAAACAAGATGAAATTTATTGTTTGTCACCTTCTTTTTGCGAATTCATTAAATGTTAAGAAGATGAAAATAATAAAAATTATTATAATCGTAATTATAATTGTAATTCTTTTTCTAATTCTGCTACCATTTATCTTATTTGGAATCTTAATAGTAATCCTTTCTTCAGCAATTGTGTTCTCAATTGGATATTTTTTGTATTTAATAGAAAAAATAAAAGAAGATCGTGCAAATAAAAAAAATCAAAAAAATCAAAAATTTTAAATATGAAAAATCTTAATTATAATGATATTCTGAAGCAGGCAGAAGCAATGACCATATACAATTTGAATTCAACTTCCCGGGAATTTAAAAGATTGCCCCCCCCAATTGAACCATATTTTGATGATTTTGGGTTTATTGTCTTGATTCCTTCTTGGGTTAAACTTTCTGATGATTTTAAAGAAACAAAAGAAGATAATCCTAAATCAGTTTTTGCTTTCAAATTAAAGCAAGAGCAGACATACACTTTTTTAGCAGTAGATTCAAAAAAATTCACTGCAAAAGTTAAGGGGATTCTTGAAACAATGGAGAACCTCTATTTAGTTTTGGAGTTGAATTCCAAAGTAAGAGTTTTTCGAGTAATTGATGAAGATGGAATCTGTACTGGATTACATTTATTAGAAGATTAATAAAATTTCATTTTCATTTTATAAAAAAATTAATAACAAATATTAATAATTAATAATTTAAAAATTATTCTTATGAACAATTTAACAAAAAAACAATTAATCTTTGGAGGGATATTTACTTTGATATTTTCTTTGACAATTTTTTCTGCAGTTTATTTTACATTGAGTAGGTTTTCAACTTTGGGGACAAAAGAATCTTTACTTATTTGCTTTTCTTCTTTGATTGTGATAATTTCTTTAACTGTGGCAAGTACTTCAAAAGTCATGAAAAAATATTTTCCAGGAAGTTGGTTAATATATATTGTTCCAACAAACTCTTTTTTTGGTATTCTCGCGGCAGGGATGACGGGAATTTTGATTTATTCTAGTTTTCCAAAATTGAATGTAATGGATTTTCTTATCTTTCTAATTGTGGTACTGATAACTTTACTATATTCAATTCATGGTTTTAGCATTCTAAATAGTTCATTTCCAAAAAATTTTAACAATCCCTTAACGCCTTTTCTTGAAAGGCCTTCAGAAGCATATGTTTCAAAAAAATATCTTCTCTGGTTTATGGTAATATTATTTATAATAATCTTTTTGGGAACATTTAGCTTAACTTCAATTTTATAAAAAAATTAATCATAAAAATTTAAAACGATGAACGATAAAAAAAGAAATAGAATTGACGACGTATCCTCATTTGCCAAGAAATGTAAGAACTTAAAAGAATTATTTGCTAAAGCAAAAAAAGGAGATATTTCAATTGAAAAAATTCCAATTGCATTTTCTTATGCAAAATTAATATCTTTGAAAAAAGATTTTGCAATCATAAAATTACCTCCAGAATCCAATTTAGGTAGAATGGTTTCACGAAAAGTAATTATGCCTTTTCAAGGAGATTATGAATACAGGTTAAGTCCCGGAGAAGAATCCCACTTCTAATGATTTTTTTTGGGAACATTTAGATTAATTTCAATTTTAAAAAACAAAATTAATAATCACTAAAAATTTAAAATCATGAAAAAAACATTAATTTTTATCTCAGCAACAATTCTTATAGGATTTTTGTTTACAGCTTGCCACAGTGAAAGTAAAAAAATTGAAGAAACACAAAAATTAGAGGCAGCAGATTCTCTTGAAAAAATAAGGGCACAAGAAGCTTTTATTGACAACTTAGATTCTTATCCTTCAGATACTTTCTTTTTCTTGGAGGAATATTTTAACAATGCCTTTTACAGTTTAGAGGATAAACAAATCAAATTAATAAAAATAAAAAAAGGAGAATATTTGAAAATTGGGAGAAATGGTATTGTTTATGGGGGAATAATTTCTGTGGATACATACGCTCTCTTATTTGAAGGGTTATGTCTCCTTCCAAGTGGAAAAATCTTAAATAAGGAAGAAATAAAATTTACAGAAATTTTTGAATTTTGTTTTGAACCATTAAAATCAACCCAAACAAGGGAAGAAATTTATCCTCTCTTAGAAAAATATGAGTTAAGTGTTCGAGCTAAAACATCATTTGGCTTTATGCTCGTAGTAGATTTGGAAGATTTTAGGAATAATTATCAAGATGTAAATGAATACATTCTTGATCCAAAAGGAAAATATCTTGTTTGGATTGATAATAAACATTGGATAATGAATGAAGAGGGAAAATGTTGGAGAACTCGCAAACTTTCAAATCAAATCAGAAGTAACTCAAAAAAAATAAAAAGAGGAGACGTAGATGCAAAAGGAGCAATTGCAAGGAGGAGATCATTCTAAATTTTCTCAACACAGATGATCAATTAAGAAAAACAAGCAAAACTTTTTCCATAAATAAAAAACAAATTAATAATCACTAAAAATTTAAAATCATGAAAAAAATAATTTTAATAATCACAATTTTTATATTTCTCTTTACTGGTTGTAAGAAAGAAAGTTCTACAACATCTAATCCCCCCTCCCCATCCCACCACCTCCAAGTGAAGAATTAGTTTTGCAGGATAATGTAAAAGAATTATCTTCAGAGCAAATGTCTAAATTAATCTCGATTTCTTCAACTAAAATACAATTTTCTGAAAACCCTGGAATTAATGCGGGAGATATAGTAATTGGTAGTCCTTCTGAAATAAACCCTTATGGGTTTTTAAGAAAAGTTGAAGGAATAAGCGGACAAAGTTATTCTACTTCTGATGCAACTTTTGAAGATATAATAAAATCAGGATCATTTAAATTTTCAACAAACGAATTAATTCCTGCTTCAAAATTACCTCCAGGAATAAAACAAACAGTTTCTGAAAGGGGAATAGAGTATGAATTTAATGGCGCTCTTTATGAAAATGGATCTATTAATGGCAAAATAATTTTATCAAATATCCTTAGTGGCGAAATAGGAATTAAAGGAGGATTTTATGCTAAAGTTGAAGATAATTTTTTGGTCCATTCTGATTTTCATTTTTTGGCAGAAGAAAATGCAAATTATATTAATCAGGAAATAAATTTGCTCAATTTTTCTTTTGGGACAATTTCAATTCCCACAACTCCCCCTGTTTTTATCACCCCCCAGTTTTCCCTGGTTGCAAATATGAATGGACATTTGGAAGGAAAAATAGAAACATTCCTTTTAGATGATTTTAGAATTCACTCAGAATTATCTTATGAATCTTATTCTTGGTCAAAACAATTTGGAATAGAAAATTCATTTGTAATTGGGGAACCAACAATTTCCTTGAATGCCCAAACTCATCTAGGTTTAGAAGCTTCATTGAGTTTTCTTTTTTATGGTATGGCAGGACCAGCATTTATAGTTGAACCCTACACGGAATTTGAAGTAGATGTGAATTCAACTCCTTGGTGGGAATTGTATGGTGGCTTAACTGGAAAAGTAAAAATTGAAACTTCTCGTTGGCTTGGAAGAAATATTCTTGAAAAAGAATGGCCTCTTTTCACCGAAAGGGAATTAATTAAAGCATCTAGTGGAGGAAATCCCCCGAATGCAAATTTCACTGTATCTTCAACAAATGTTTCAGTAGATGAAATGATACAATTTACAGATATTTCATCAAACAATCCTACTTATTGGCATTGGAATTTTGGAGACAACACAACAAATTCCATTGTTCAAAATCCAACTCATTCATATTCTACCCCTGGAGATTACACAATAACTTTTGGAGTTTCAAATGATTATGGGGAAGATTTTGAAACTAGGGTCAATTATATTCATGTTGAATCAGGTGGTGGGGGTAATACTTTCATAGATCCTCGTGATGGCCAAACATACAATATTGTAATGATTGGTTCTCAAACTTGGTTTGCAGAAAATTTGAATTATGAAACTAATAATTCATGGCTATATAATAATAATTCTGCTAATGGAAATATTTATGGTCGTCTTTACACGTGGGAAGCAGCAAGAAATGCTTGTCCTAATGGATGGCATTTACCCAGCGATACTGAGTGGAAGATATTAGAAATGTATCTCGGAATGAGTCAAGGTGAAGTTAATAATCTAGAATGGAGGGGTACAAATGAGGGTGGAAAAATAAAAGAAGCTGGAACATTACATTGGAATTCCCCTAATACTGGTGCAAACAATAATAGTGAATTCACTGCACTGCCGGGCGGTACACGAAATACTGCTGGATCTTATTGGGGGATCGGGTTTTATGGAGCTTGGTGGACAAGAACAGAGACATCAAGTGTAAATGCCTGGGATCGACTTCTTGATTCCGAGCATAAACAGATATACCGTATTGACCACAACAATAAATCACTTGGTTTTAGTGTACGTTGTGTTAGAGATTAAAGGGCTTTATGTGGGGAAGAATTCAAAATAGTTTCCTCGCATTTAGATGTCTTTTTTCAATACAAATAAAAAAATTAATAATAATTTAAAAATTAATAACAAATGATTTTAAGAAGAAAAAGAAAAATTATTTTAACTGATCTTAGTATCGAAGGCCATAATGCATTACGCAAAATTGGAAAAAAAGGATTCTTTGGAGTTTATGAAAAAGTCCAGGGTTGGAGAAAAAAAGGATCTTTAACTTTTTCAAAAAAAGTAACCAATGAACTTCTTGATCAAAATTTAATCAAAAAAGTTTATGTAACTATTGGGATAGAGCCCCATGCAAAAAAATATCTAAAATATGTAAGAACTGAAGACAAAGGCCTTAAGGCATATTCAGATATGACAAGAAAATAAATTACACATTCACAAAAAACAAAACGATGAATGTGTGGAGTATCAAATTAAAACTAAAAAAAACATGAAAAAACAATGTAGATCACCCCCAATTCAAATTATTAATTAAAAATTCAAACAAAGCAACTAAATTCAAATTTATTTTTAATAAAAATTTTAAACACATGAAAAAAATTATTAGTTTAACAGTAATCGTAATAGCTTTATTTATTTTTACCGGATTTGTTTTAGAAGAAGGTATAGAAAAACCAATTAAATCTTCAAATGAAACAGAAATGACCGAAGCAATAAAAGCAAAAATTGAAATTGCTGGCCCTTCAGCAACTGAAATTACTCTCACAGTGGGAGAATATGTTCAAATGAAGGGATACAAGGATGAATGTCAAGCAGTTTGTGGTTATTCTGAAGGATATGACAAATGGGCAGCTTTTGGTAATCATGGTGCCATAGCCTGGGAGAACAATCCCGAAATAGCAAATATGTTATTAGGACCAAATTCTGCTCCCGAAGAAACTTGGTGGGATGAATTATGGGAAGAATATTCTAATAATTGTGCTGCAAGTGAAACAAGTCATTATACCATTTATTTTAATGTTGCAGAATAATTATTAGAATTCTTTTATTTTTAAAAAAAAACCCTTAATCAATTTTGATTGGGGGTTTTTTAACACATAAAAAACAAAATATAAATTAAAATCCAATATTATGTCAGAAGAAGAAAAATTAACAGAAAAGTTAGAATCTTTAGGAAACAAAAGATTCAATTTTATTCGTAGTTATTTATTTACTCGAGCAAATAATTATGCTCCAAATATCAAAGCTTTGTTTTTACATCAGGCATGTAATCATTTAATTCCTGTTATAGCCGAGTTAGATCCAAAACTCTCACATAATGAAAGGACTGAGGAAGAGAAACTCCTCAAAGATTTTTTTGATAGTTTGGGTGACAAAGTTTTTACTTATATCAGAAGTTATTTATTTACTAGCGCAAATAATTATGCTCCAAATATCAAAGCTTTGTTTTTACATCAGACTTGTAATGTCTTGATAGATGTTGTAAAAGAATTGGATCCCACATATTTTGAACATTAAACTTTTATTCAATTTTAAAAAACCTTTTTCGAAAAATGAAAAAGGTTTTTTTTCTTTATTCAAAAATCTTTTTTTTTGCAAAATAGAACTGTTATCTTTCTGCAGTTCTCTACTTACAAACAAAAAGCATAATTTAATTTATCTCTCCAGCAAATATTTTTTGCCCCTAGTAAATATTTTTTTTGCAAAATATTTCGAGGTACGCCCGTAGTATTACAAAATATAAAAAAAATTTATAAAATTATCAGCGTATTTCATAAAAAATAGAACAATTCTAATTTATTTAATCTTAATGCCTTTCAAATCTTTTTTCAAAACACTAATAGCTTTTTTAAAAATATCTTCAACAGGTATTTGACCGAAGGATTCAACTGTAAAAATTATTTCATCAGTATTTTTTATTTCAGATTCTTTCTTATTCCTTAAAGCAAGGCCTTCACAAAAATCAACAATTGATTTTTCCAAATTATCTTTAATAATTATTTTATCACCTTTAGTTTTTATTTCTACTTCAGGAAATACCTTTTTAACCACATCTTCAAATTCTTTATCTAATGTAACTTCACTCATATTTCTGTAAACAATTATTCCAGGTAAAAATTTAGTATGTTCGTTTCCAGTACCCATTTTTGTGGTCCCCTTAATCTTTATTTCTTGATCAGCTTTCAAAAGAGTTATTGGAATTTCTCCATAAACAACTTCAAAATCTCCAGAAATATCTTTTGAATAAACAAATCCTTCTTTTTTAACACTAATTTTAAACTTAAGAACACCGTCTTTTTTTTCATCTTTCTTCATTTTTATTGGAATTAAACCTAATCTATGTGCAATAGTTTCATCATAAAGTGCAGAATCATTTTTTGCAATTTCAATTTCATCAATAGCAATCATTGGAATAGAATATGAGCTTCTCCTAATGGCATTTGCTAAACTATCAGTAGTTTTTGCAGAAAAAACAATGATGTTGTCGGATTTTTTAATAATGTTCATTTTAATGTATATTTTGAAGTGTATATAAGGTTTATCCCCATCTACTCAAGGTCTTCGACCTCTTCGACCTCCCTTCTTCTTAGGTCCACCACGAGGCATTCTAGTTGTATCTAAAATATTTAAAATCTTAAATCCTTCCCGAGTTAAAGATTTAATAATTGTATGGGCTCCAGGTCCCGGTGCAGGATTTCTAGTTTTAGCTCTAATTCTAACATAAAAAGATTTAATTCCTCGATCTTTAACTTCTTCAGCAATTCTTTTTGAAATAAACATAGCAATTGTAGGGTTAGCCTTTAAACGATTATGTTTAGTAACCATTCCCCCAGTAACTTTAGTAATAGTCTTCCCACTCATATCTGTAACATGAACAATTGTATTATTGAAAGAAGTATATATATTAATCACAGCTTCACTCTCTTTACTAATTGTTACTTTGTTTGAAATTTTTATTTCTTCAATTTTTGAAGGAGTTTCTTTTACAACTTCAGTTTTTGTTTTGTCCCCATCTTCAACTATCGAGGGCGCATCCTTTGATACAACTACTGGAGTTTCTTTCTTTACTATTTTTTTTGTTTCTTTTTTTTCTACCATTTTATTCTTTTGCCGCTTCAACCTTTTTTTCTTTTACTTTTTTAATTTTTTCTTTAATAGTTATTTTACTTTCCAATTCCACCGGAACAATATATGAGGGGATACTAACAGCTGCACCATTAACCAAAATCTTTTTATGAACAATCATTTGTCTTGCTGTTTTTACCGTCGGAGTAAGTCCTTTAACCGCAATAACTGTTTGAAGTCTCCTATTTAAATAATCTGTTTTGTCAAGTCCCAAAACATCCGCAATTGAATTAACTTCCAAACCAATTTTCTTTAATTGGATAAATAATTTTTGTTGTTCTTCAGGTGTTGCCTTAATTAATCTTTTAGCTTTTTGTCTCATTACTCTTACTTTAGCATCAGCTTTCCAAATCTCTTTTTTATTTTTTAAACCATATTCCTTTTTGATTACGCCTTCTTCATCAATCCTTGCTTTATCAAATGGTCTTTTAGGTCTCGAATAATTTTTATGTTTTCTTTTCATTTTCCGTTTAATTCTTTTTCCAATTTATTTTTTTTTATTGCTCCCCAGGTAGACAAACACAATCCAGAAGTCATAATTATTCCCGCTACAACAGTTTTAGCAATATCTTTCTTCAAATATTCTGTTTTATTTTCAATATTTTCCATAAGTTGAGTTGTAAGATAAAGTCCTCCCCCTGCCATCATACCCATTCCTGCAATAAATCCATACATATATTTTCTTTTCATTATTTTTGTTCTCCTTTCTTTTTAATTCCAGATCCTTTCTTTCTATTTTTTCTAAAGTTTGATTTAGTTCTTTGGCCCCTCATTGGAAGTCCAAGCATATGTCTAAATCCCCTATAGGCTTTAATTTTCTTTAATCTTTTAATATCAAATTCTTTTGTTAATTCTAAATCTACTCCAATTAAATGTTTATCTTCTCCACTTTCAAAATCATTTCTTCTATTCAAAATATGGGTGGGAATATCTGGTTTTTTCAAAAATGCAGAAATTTTTTCAATTTCTTCTTCAGTTAATGAACCAATTGTTCTAGTTTTATCAACTTTTAATAAAACGCATGCTGCATTTGAAAGAGTCCAAGAAACCCCCTTGATTTTTGTTAAACCAGGGTAAATCTTCGTTCTCCCTTCTATATCTTTTGATAAGATTCTTACAATTCTGTTTTCGTGTTTTTCTTGTGCCATTTTATTGTGTGAATAAGTTATATCTTTCGATATTTGTCAACTCTTGAAAAATTCTTTTTTCAATTGCCTTCTCTGGATCCGGTAAATTTTGTACCCTTTCTTTCATTTCATTGAAAGATTCAAATTCTTTTTCTTCTCTTTGCTTAAGGATTTCTTGCATATGTTTTTTCCCTAAACCTGGAAGCAATTCGATTTGGTGTATTCGTTTATTTATTGCGGTTGATTCATTAAAAAACTTAACGAATTTTTCTTCTTGACCTTTAACTCTTTTTGAAATAACTTCTTGAAGTTGATTTTTTGCAGTTTCAGTTAGTTTTTCCCTTTTGAGTCTCCCAAGAATGTAATAAACTTTATCTCGTTTACCTTCTCCAATATAAGCTTCTTCGCCTATATCCATCGTGATTCCTCTCCTAGGTACAATTTCTAGAAGAGTGAAATTATTTGTTCCAATAGCTTGAGCTATCGGCATCATTTTCTTCTCTAACGGATAACCGTTTGGTAAGTATTCTAATATTATTGCAGTTTCTTCTTTTGGCATTTTTCTTATTTGTATTCTTTAATTGTTTGTAAAATATCATTTGACTCTTTTTCATCTAAATTGGAATCAGCAGCAATTCTCATTAATGATTCCTTGTCTTCAGGCAAGACATCAATAATTTTTGAAATGTGCTTATCATTTAATTTAATTAATTCTAATCCCTCTAATTTTTCTCTTAAATCTTTTGCTTGTTCTGATTTTAAGGAAATAAACTTTTTGATAAAAGCTTTAGTTTCAGGATGGTTTTCACTAACATATTCTTGTGCTTCTGCCATACTTATTGGTTTTGTTTCGTTAATCATTGTTTTTCAATTTGTTTTATTTTTTTTAAATGTATTGGCTCAATTAAAAATTGTTTTGGTTTTGTCTGATCCTTGATTTTTACAATATATGCTTTTCCTCTTTTTTCTTCAACAATTCCAGTTCGACCTTGAAGTCTTTCTGGGAAATTAATCGTTAAAGATCTCTCTCTCACAACGGCAACATGGTCACCTTCTTTGAACTTTTGAAAGTATCGACTAAGCTGAAGTTTACCTCTAGTCCTAATGCTTTTTTTTCTTACCATAACCTATCCAAAAAATTTCCCTTTAAAAACTTATCTTTTCTCAAAACATAGAATTCCCTTCAGAAATATATTTATTTTCATAAAAATAACTTTTTAGTTTGAATTGCAAAGATTTCCAGTGTCTCTTGCACTTTCCATGTTTTCCTTAATTGCATTAAACATTTTCTTTCCCCAAACGCCTTCCCCACAAGCATCACAAAAATCTATTACACTTTCTTCAGAAACATACCCTTTACAATAAATACATTTTTTTGCCATCTCTTTTTTGAAGAATTAACTTTAATTCTCTTGTTAAAAAAATAACTTATTTCTTTTTAAAGATTTATATTTCAAAACCATATTTTTTATATAAACAGTAAGCTTTAAAAACAAAAAGAAGTGAATAATATTATGATAATCCCAGTTAGATGTTTTTCATGTGGCAAGCCAATCGGGCACATGTGGGAAGAATACAAAAAAAGGATCTCTGAAGGAGAAAATCAAAAGGCAGTTTTAGATGAGTTAGGGTTAAAAAGAAACTGTTGTCGAGCAGTATTTTTGGGACAAGCAGATACAATTGAGTTAGTTTCTAATTATAAGAAAGCTTAAATATTTATTTTGTTAATTTTTCAAAATCACATAAATTACAATAAACAAATTTCTATAATTTAATTCTCTTAACAGCACCACAAGTTTCACAAGTAATTGTTTTGTAACCTGATTTAATCCTAATCTTCGGATCTTGGTATGGTCTTAAACATTTTTTACAAAATGTTTCTTTATTCTCTTTCAAAGAAATCTTTTGTTTCATTGCAAGTTTTTTAATTTTCCAAACTTCACTAGCTTCTTTATTTTTAATATCCACAAAAAAATTATTAATTTTCTTTTTAGCTAATTCTTTTGGTATTTTTTGTTTCTTCATTTTAAGAAAAAATGAAAGACGACTTACAAGTTTCGCATCGTGTCGGACACTACAGCAAATAACGTAGGAAGCTTAACTTCTGTGTTCGGAAAGAGAACAGGTGTTTCCAACCTACTATGGCCGTCTTCAAAATTTGGAACTTCTTTTGCTTTATAAAACTTTTTATAGTCAAATATTTTGTAAATATTAGTGATGCCCGGGTAACTCAGCCTGGATTAGAGTGCTTCCCTCCTAAGGAAGAAGTCGCAGGTTCAAATCCTGCCTCGGGCGTAGAAAAATAGTAAGATTTATTAAATAAAAATCTGAACTAATTACATGCACTGGTAGTATAGTGGTAGTATAACTGGCTTCCAGGTCTTCGGACGAAGTGACCAGTTGACCCGGGTTCGAATCCCGGCCGGTGCATATTTTCTTTCACAATAATAAATAAATACTCTTTCTAACTTTTTTCTCCATGGGTTTATTTGAAAAAGCTATTCTTGAAGAAAAAGAACTATTTCAAGAATCATTTGAGAAATTTTTAGAAACAAGAGAAACATATTCAGAAAGGTACAAAGTAAAAGATGACGGAATTTTATCAAAAGACGCAAGACATGACGATAATGTGGTGCCTTATCTAATCTCTTTCATTGATGGAGATGTTTATCACAATGATTTCTATTCTTTAATTCATGATTTAGAAAGTGAATTAACCGATTTTTCTTTCAGAATAGAAGAAGACAAAAACAGGCAATGGATAAAATATGAAGTTAAAAGAAAGTAATCTTTCAGAACAAACTTTATATAGCAATATTTTCTACTTATTTCATGAACTTGGGCAAATTTCACGATAAAAATTATAAGAAACTATTATTAATTCCGTTAATTTTAATTGTATTTTCATTAATTTACTTGGGAGTATTTTATTCAAATAATCAAGATGTAATTTACAAAGATATTACTTTAACAGGAGGAACTTCAATCACAATTTATGATCAAATAAGTATAATTGAACTAGAAGAAGCACTTTCGGCAGAATTAGTAGATTTAAACACAAGGGAAATTTATGATTTAACAACAAGAGAACAAAAGGCAGTCATTGTTGAAACGACAACTGAAGGGGACAAAGCAAAATTAATTTTAGAAAATTACTTAGGTTATGAGCTAGTTATGGGAGAAAATTCAGATCTTGAATTCACAGGATCAATTCTTAGTAACAGCTTCTACAAACAATTAATAATTGCAATTTTAATCGCATTTTTATTCATGGCAATTGTAGTCTTCATTATATTTAGAACAGTGACCCCCTCAATAGCGGTGATTATTTCAGCTTTCGCAGATATTCTGATGACATTAGTATTTGTAGACTTAATCGGAATGAAAATGTCAACTGCAGGTATTGTTGCATTCCTAATGCTTATTGGTTATTCAGTTGACACAGATATTTTACTAACAACTAGAATGATCAAAAGAAAAGAAGGGACATTAAATAACAGGATTTTTGGGGCATTCAAAACAGGGACAACCATGACTCTAACTTCTTTGTTTGCATTTTTCTTTGCACTTTTAGTTGTAAAATCTTTTTCAAATGTATTAACTCAAATTTTTACAATTCTTGTTGCAGGATTAGTCTTTGATTTATTGAATACTTGGATTACAAATGTTTCAATATTGAAATGGTATGTGGAGAGGAAAAAATGAAATTAGGGTTTAAAATTTGGTTATTAATTATTGTCTTTTTACTCTCATTACTTTCAATTTTTGGAATGCCTTTGAAGTTTATGGAAACAGGAGTAGTTATAACAAATTTAGATTCAAATAATACTTTGTTTGAACAAGGATTAAGGCAGGGTCAAATAATCACAACAATTAATGAAGAAAAAATAAAAGATCTCGAAGCGTACACAAAAATAATTAATTCAATGTATCCAACTGAAAAAGACATTAAAACAACAATTCAAACAAAAACAGGAGAATATATTCTTTTTGGGCAAGAATTTCCCAATCTTATTGTAGCAAAAATTCCGAAATCAAATATTAAATTAGGATTAGATCTTGCAGGAGGATCAAGGGCATTAATCAAGGCAGAAAACAAGTCTTTAAATTCTGAAGAAATAAACGATTTAGTTGATATCACTTCCAATAGATTAAATGCATTCGGATTAACTGATTTGAAAGTGATGCCAATTTCAGATTTATCGGGAGAGCATTTCATGTTAATTGAAATTGCAGGAGCAACTCCAAAGGATTTGAAAAAATTAATCTCAGAACAAGGAAAATTCGAAGCAAAAATTGGAAATGAAACAGTCTTTGAAGGTGGAAATAGGGACATCGCTTCTGTTGGACGTGATGCAGCAAATGCGAGAATAGAGAGCTGTGGACAAGCTGATTCAGGTTATGCTTGTAGATTTAGTTTCTTAATTACTTTGAGTGGTGACGCGGCCAAAAAACATGCAGAAATCACAGATAAGTTAGATATTAATACAACAAGCCAGGGAACTTATTTGTCTGAAAAACTGGATCTTATTTTAGATGACAAATTAGTAGACAGTTTACTAATTGGAGAAAGTTTGAAAGGAAGAGTTGAAACAAGAATTTCAATTTCCGGTTCAGGAAAAGGTGCAACAGAAGAAGAAGCATATGAAAATACCAAAGAAGAAATGAAACAACTTCAAACAATTTTAATGACTGGTTCTTTACCATATAAATTAGAAATAGTGAAGTTAGACACAATTTCTCCCTTGTTGGGTGAAGAATTCATAAATACAATTCTTCTAGCAGCATTAGTTGCAATTTTAGTTGTAGCAATTATTATTTTTATTAGATATGGAAATTGGAAATCATCCATGGCTTTAGTTGTAACAACTGTTTCAGAAGTAGTGATTATTTTGGGTGTAGCATCAATGATTCAATGGAATATTGATTTACCTGGAATTGCAGGAATTTTGGCGACACTTGGAACTGGAATTGATGATTTAATAATTATCTTGGACGAATCAACTCACGGAACAATATTAAATTTAAAACAAAGATTGAAAAGAGCATTTACAATAATTATGGGTGCATACTTTACTTCTCTTGTTTCCTTATTGCCTTTAATGTGGGCAGGAGCAGGATTATTGAAAGGGTTTGCAATAACAACAATTATTGGAATTTCTGTTGGTGTTTTCATAACAAGGCCAGCGTTTTCAGAAATGATTAGAAAATTCAAGAAGGAATAAAATGCTCCCAAGAATACACCTCACGATTGGTTTAATTATCTCCACTATTTTATTTTTTATTTTTCCACAAATTGGTATTTTAGGAATTGCAATAATTTTTTTATTTAGTTTTTTAATTGATATTGATCATTATTTTTATTTTATTCACAAAAAAAATTCTTTTAATTTGAAAAAAGCTTATTTGTGGTTTAGGGAAAAAGGTCGTTTTTTAAAAAAATTCCCAATTAAAGAAAGAAAGAAATTTTCAACAGGATTTTATTGCTTTCATGGAATTGAAATAATAATAATTCTTTTAATTTTGGGAATATTTGTATCTAAATATTTTCTTTATATTTTAATTGGAATCTCTCTTCATCTTGTTTTAGATTGGATAGAATTAGTTCATTCGAAAAAAAGAATTTTTAAGATTTCTCTTATTTATGATTATTTCAAAAATAGGAAATTAAAGTCAATCTGAACAAACTTTAAAAAAGGAAATATCGTCTAAATAAAATGGTAGAATCAAAAGAAATAAAAGAATATTCAAAAAAAGCATTTGAATTTATTCAAGACAAAAAAGTACAAACAATAATTACAATTGTTCTGTTAATCGCAACAATTTTTTTAGGGGCATTCATAAGAGTACAAGGTTTACCAAACTTAAAAGATCCAACAACAGGTGATTATACTCCCTTAGCTTTAGATCCATATTATTTTTTAAGAGTTTCAGAAACATTAATTGCAAATAATGGCAATTTGCCTGTAGTTGATTCCATGAGATATCCTGCATTGGGTGCTGGTTGGGCAAATGAAATGACCCCTTATTCAACAAATTTCTTGTACAAAATAATGGGGGTTTTCAACCCAGATATTTCTTTGAGGTTAGTGAATGTATTAAATCCTGTAATTTTCTTTATATTAGGAATTATTATTTTCGCCTTATTAGTATTTCTTTTAACAAAAAATAAATGGATCACAGTAATTTCAACTGGAATTCTTTCAATAATTCCCCCTTATTTATATCGTACATTGGCAGGATTTTCAGATCACGAGTCAATAGGAATGTTTGGAATATTTTTAGCATTGATTTTCTTTGCAATTGGAATGTTTTATTTAGAAAAGAAAAAAAATAGTGGGATTTATTCGGGAGTTTTTGGATTAATTTCGGGATTTATGACAATGTTTGCAATTGCAGCTTGGGGGGGCGGAGCAAAATTTTTATTCATGATTTTACCCTTAGCATTTATTGTTTTATGGTTAACAAAGAAAGATAAAAATTATTCAAATTATTTTTTATTTTATTTTCTTTGGTTTATTTCAACAATATTATTTGCTCCTTTGTTTAATTATGATGTTTCATATATTCTCACATCATTTATGTTATCTTCAGCCGGAATTTTAACTATTTTTACCATGGGATTTATAATAATGGAAATAATTTTAATCAAAACAAAAATATTGAATAAAAATTTAGAAAAATATAGGGGATTATTTAGTCTTGGAGGAGTAATTGTCTTTGGTGCAATCCTTTATCAAATTTTTATTGGAAATTTCTTTTCTTTTTTTGCAAGTATAATTAATAAAATCCTTTATCCTTTTGGAACAGGGAGGGTTGGTTTAACAGTTGCAGAAAACAAACAACCATACTTAACAGAATTAATTGCACAAGTCGGAAAATTTGTATTCTATACTTTCCTTGCTGGTTGTTTTATTGTAGGAGGCAAATTAGCTTCTGGGATTAAAAAGAAGAAATTCAGAAAATATTTTACAGTAACATTCGCTTTCTTTATTTTTGGAATCTTGTTTTCAAGGGTTTCAGCAAGTTCTGCATTAAATGGAGATAACTTTCTTTCAAAAGCATTATTCTTCATTTCTTTCTTGGCTTTTGCCATAACGTCATTTTATATTTATTGGAAGTCAGACTGGGAAATAAAAACAACTTGGATTTTTATTGCGGCTTGGATGATTCCAATGCTCCTATCAGTAAGGTCAGCAATAAGAGTATTCTTTGCAATTGTTCCATTCATTTCAATGATGGTCCCAATAACTTTGTTTGAAATAGGAAAATTTGCTAAAAAGTCAAAAGATGAGATGGCAAAATTACTTGCAATTGTAATCCTGCTTGTGTTAGTGGTGGGAATTGTGTGGGCAGCAGTTGGATTCACAAAAACTATAACTTATCAAGCAAAAAATCAAGCACCTTCTTATAATACAGATTGGCAAAATGCAATGAGTTGGGTAAGGAACAATACTGTTGAGAATGGAATATTTTTACATTGGTGGGATTATGGATATTGGGTTCAAACAGGGGGGGAGAGGCCCACTGTGACCGATGGGGGGCACGCTAATGGTCATTGGGATCATTTAGTTGGAAGATATGTATTAACAACACCTTATCCTGAAACAGCCAAATCTTTCATGAAGTCACACAATGTTTCTTATTTGTTAATTGATCCTACAGATATTGGAAAATATTCTGCTTATTCCTCAATTGGTGATGATAATGAAAATAGTGACCGGGCATCTTGGCTTGTGACCTTAGTATCTGATCCCAAAGAAACACAAGAAACAAGAAATGAGACAACAAGAATTTACCGTGGTGGAACTTATTTAGATGTTGACTTAAGTTACAAATTAAATGGCAAAACAATCTTTTTACCAAAAGGAAAAGCAGCAATTGACGGAATTACCTTGAAAAAAACTAACACGGGTTATTACCAACCAGAAGGAATTTATTTGTATAATGGACAACAATATAATTTACCAATAAGGTACATGTACTTTAATGGAAATTTGCAAGATTTTGGAAAAGGGATAAATTCAACAGTTTATCTTTATACAAATGTTTATAGCTCTCCTACTGGAACTCAATTTGATGTGGATGGCGCGGTAATGTATTTATCAGAAAAAACAAAAGATTCTCTTGTAGCAAAATTATATTTAATGGGTGATCCGTTAGATGAATACTCTGAACTAGAACTATTACATGAAGAATCTCAATACCCTCTAAAATTTTATTATGGGGGATTTAGGGGTCCAATTTCAATATGGGGAGTGAATGAAATGCCAGATATTTTGGTGAGGGAAGAATTCACAGCCCTTGATGGGGGATATGGAGAATTGGATGATTTAGTGTTCATTAAATAAACACATATCTTTAAATAAAATTTTCTCTTAAAATTTTTACAATGTTAAAACAAGAAAAAATAGCAATTGTCATTGGAACTAGGGCAGAATTAATTAAAAGTTTTCCTGTGATGCTTGAATTAGAAAAAGAAAAAATCCCTTATTATTTTATTCACACTGGACAACATTCTCTAGGGGATTTATGTGAAAAATTTGGAGTAAAAAAGCCAGATATTGTTTTAACAAAAGAACCAAAGAAATCTTCCAAATTTAATTCAAAAGAAGGAAAAGCAATTCTTTGGAATTTAGGATTATTGTTTAAAATTAGAAAGGAATTAAAATCATTAAAGAAATTAAAATATGTTTTATATCATGGGGACACGATGACCACTGCTTCAGCGTCTTTAGCGTCATCTAGGTTATTTAATCCATTAAAGAAATATAAAAATGTCCATCTTGAAGCTGGTCTTCGTAGTTTTAATGTTTTTGAACCATTTCCAGAAGAAATCTCAAGAAGAATTGCGGGAAGCTTTTCAAAAATACTTTTTGCGCCATCTGTTTTATCTAAACATCATTTAAGAAATAAAAGAAATAAAAAAATATATGTTGTAGGAAATACAATTGTTGACGCTGCAATTCATTCATTAGATCTTGCAAAGAAGAAAAATGTAAAAGTTTTATCAAAAGGAAAGTTTGCATTAATTACTGTTCATCGGCATGAAAACTTAAAATCAAAAGAAAGATTGTCAAAGATAGTAGATATTTTATGTTCAATTCCAATTCCGGCCTACTTTGCAATGCACGATAATACTGAAGCTAAATTAAAAGAGCATGGATTATACAAAAAATTGGTAGAAAGTAAAAACATAAAATTAATGCCTGCAATGGATTACCCTTCATTTATTTATCAAATGGAAAAATGTTCATTAATTGTTTGTGATGGGGGAAGTATGCAAGAAGAATCTTTAATTTTTAAAAAACCTTGCGTTGTTTTAAGATTTGCAACAGAAAGGCAAGAGGGCCTCTTGACGAATTTCCAATATCTGAGCAAGTTAGATGTTGAGAAAACAAAAGCGAAGATTCAAGAATATTTAGATCCGGCATTTAAGATTAAAAATTTCAAAAACCCTTATGGAGAAAAAGGAGTTAGTAAAAAAATTGTTGAGGTTTTGAAAAGATGAAGGAAGATTCTCTTGTAACAATTATAATAGCCAATTTTAATAATAAAAAATATATTGAAAATTGTTTAAAATCTATAAAAAAAAACACTATTTATTCAAATTATAAGGTAATTGTAGTAGATAATGCTTCTACTGATGGTTCTCAAAAAATGATTAAATCTAAATTTAAATGGGTGAATATTCTTGAAAATAAAACCAACAGGGGATTTTCAGGGGGGAATAATGATGGAGTCCAATACGCAATAAAAAAATATAATCCAGATTATTTTTATTTTTTAAGTAATGATACTTATGTACAAAAAAAATGGTTAACTGAAATAATTAAGACTATTCAAAAATTTCCTAAATGTGGAATTGTTGGATCAAAACAATTTAATTTTGAAGAAAAGGAAGTTATTTCTGCAGGATGGATAAAAATGTTCAAAGTTAAATATTATTTGGGAAAAGAGGAAAAAGAAGTGGGGTGGGTTTCGGGTGCTGGATTTTTGGTAAAAAGAGAAGTGATTAAAAAAATTGGGTTTTTAGATGAAATTTATAATCCAGCATATTATGAAGAAACCGATTTTGAAAAAAGGGCAATTGGGGCAGGGTTCAAGATTTTACATTGTCCCAAATCTTTATTTCTCCACAAAGGAGGTCAAACTACAAAAAAGAAAGCAAAATATTTTTCAAATTTATTTTATCGGAACAGATTTATTTATTTTATGAAACATCATAATTTAGTATATTTTTTACCCCGGATGTTTTCAGATCTTTTTAAAAAATTTAAACAAAAAGGCTTTTTGGGAGTAAAGGAATTGTTTAATTTATATTGGGAAGGATATGTACTAATAAAAAGGCCAAAGAAAGAAATATTCAAAAGAAAATTAAAAATTTAATTTAAAAATTTTTTCATTTTATTTTTGTTTCAAATATTTTTCAATTTTATCTGCAATATAATCTATTTCTTTTTTTCCCATTCCTGGATGGATGCCTAACCAAAATAAATCTTTTTCTATTTGATTGGTTTTTTCTAAATTTCCAGTAACTCTCTTTTCAATGTTTTTATAAGCGGGTTGATGGATTAAATTCCCTCCAAAAAGATATCTTGTTCCAATTTTATTTTTATTAAGATATTGAACAATTTCTTTTCTTTCAATATTTGGATTTTTTATCATTAATGGAAATCCGAAGAAAATTGGATCCGCTTTTTCATAAATTTTGGGCATTTCAAAATGATTTTTAAAATTTGAAAAATTTTCAGAATACAATTTAAAATTTTCTTTTCTTTTCTTATTAAATTCTTCCATTTTTTTTAATTGTTCGACCCCCATGGCTGCTTGCATTTCCGTTGGCTTTAAATTATATCCAATCCTAGAAAATATATATTTGTGATCATAAGGAACACCATTTAAATCAAAATCAAATCTTCTTCCGCAAGCATTATCTTGATTTGGTTCACAATGACAGTCTTTTCCCCAATCCCTAAAACTTCTCATAGATTTGTAAATTAATGAATCATCTGTGGAAATTGCTCCCCCCTCCCCTCCTAGTGTAATATGGTGTGCAGGATAAAAACTGGTAATAGCAACATCTCCAAATGAACCACATTTTTGCCCACCATAAGTAGCTCCATAAGCATCACAGCAATCTTCTATAATGAAAAGATTATTAGCTTTAGATATTTTCATTATTTCATCCATTTTTGCAGGATTTCCAAGGGTGTGGGCAAAAAAGATTCCTTTTGTTTTTGGATTGATGGCTTTTTTTAATTCTTTTATTGAGATATTATAAGTTTCATCAGAATCAACAAAATTCGGTACAAATCCCAATTGAATTATGGGATTTATTGTGGTTGGAAAACCACATGCAGGTGTAATAATTTCATCCCCTTTCTTCAAAAAATATTTTTCCTTAATACCTTCCATAGCTAAAAGTGAAGCTGAAGAACCAGAATTAACCAAAAGTGTTTTTTCTTTTCCCATATATTGAGAAAATTTTTCTTCAAATTCTTTTCCTATTTTTCCAATTCCAAGTTGTCCACTCAGTAGAGAAACAATCACAGCATTTAATTCATTGTGATCATAAATTGCCCATCCAGTAGGAATAAATGTCTCTTCAGGAATAAAAATTTTTTCTTCAAATAATCCCGGGGTCAATTCTAATATTTTACTCATTAAATTTTGTTTATTCATTTTTATAATATTCTATTGTTTTTTTTATCCCTTCTCTAATGGAAATTTTTGGTTCCCAACCTAATTTTTTTAAAGGACCATTATCACAAAAATAATCATTGATTCCAACACGATTATGGAAGTCTGGGGGAGAAACATATTTTATTTTTCCGGTTCCAGATTCCTCAAGAGCCATTTTAATCAAATCAATAAATTTAGTTTTTTCTCCCCGCCCAACATAATAAATATCTCCTTTTTTCCCTTTATCAGCTATTTTTAGCAGTCCAGAAATGACATCATCCACATAAATATAATCTCTAATAAAGTTTCCATCTCCATAAACTGGAATTTCCTTATCCTGAACCGCCAAATTTAGAAGATAATTTAATGCAGCCTTTTTTTTATTATTTCCTTCTTCAGGTACTCCAAACACATTTGTAAATCTTGCAATTGTAGTATTCATGTCAAAGGTTTGATTGTAAATTTTACAGAAGTTTTCGGCAGCCAATTTTGTTGTTGGGTAAAGTCCAAGTGGATTGCAGGGAGATTCTGGGGTGGCAGGAAGTTTATTCAAATTCCCATTTACAAAAAAGGTACTACCATAAATAATTTTTACAGAAGGATTATATTTTTTACATGCTTCTAGTAGTGCAATAGTTCCATTACAATTAACATCAATATCCAAATAGGGGTCTGTTTGTATGTTATAATTATCAACCGTGGAGGCCAGATGAAAAATATAATCTTTATTTCTTACTTCTTCTCCAATTTCTTGAATATCTTTATAAATAATTTTAACCTTATTTTTTATTTCTTCAATATTCTCTAGTCTCTTATTGGAGCGTGAAATGATTGTTATTTGGTTCTTTTTTTGCACAAGATTTTTAGTTAAGTTGCTTCCAATAAAACCCAATCCCCCTGTAATCAAAATATCTTTCTTTTTCATTAAATTAATGAAAGATTGTTCTTTAAAAGTTTTTATGGGATGAAAGAATATATAAAATAACTTGCTTTTTTTAAAAAATGACACAAAGAAAAATAAAAATATATCTTCAATCCCCCTGGAAATTTCCAGATTCTCCATATTATAAATATCTCGTGGATTCTCCCCCAGAAGGAATTAAATTTTTGAATACAAAAAAACAAAATGGAGTAATAATTGGCAAAAGATTTTTTTGGTTTTCAAATTTTTTAAAAAGAAATATTAGAAGATTTACAAA
>Ga0207996_1000355_pt1 | contig 42142 bp, 40 predicted proteins | sample AntAceMetag02UKG_FD_184773 | JGI IMG/M metagenome (GOLD analysis project Ga0207996, IMG submission 184773) | Saline lake microbial communities from Ace Lake, Antarctica - Antarctic Ace Lake Metagenome 02UKG (SPAdes) (version 2) | ecosystem: Environmental > Aquatic > Non-marine Saline and...
CAGCATGCAATTGGCTGCATATTTGGTCAATTCAGCACTTCTGATGCCCATGACGATGAGTTTCCCCCGGCTGCGGGCAAACGGCGCATACAGCGCTTCGAGCAGTTTGGCGGTCCGGACATTATCCGTTCCGACAATCAAACGATCGGGTTTCATAAAATCATTAACCGCATCACCCTCCTTGAGAAATTCAGGATTGGACACCACGTCAAACTCAAGCGCAAGACCTCTCTTATCGATTTCAGCCTGAATAATCTCCTTGACACGATCGGCAGTGCCCACCGGCACAGTGGATTTGTTGACAATAATCTTATATTCGTCGATCGCCTGTCCGATCTGACCCGCTGCCCGGGTGATATAGGTCAGGTCACAGGCCCCGTCCGCCATGGCCGGTGTCCCCACGCAGTTAAAGATAAAAAGCGCATTTTCCATGCCCACGTCCAGATCAGTGGAGAAGACCAGGCGCCCCTCCTCCACGTTGCGCCTCACAAGGGGTTCGAGCCCCGGTTCAAAAATGTGGACCCTGCCCTGATTCAGGTTTTCGATAATCTCCGAATTGATGTCGATACAGCAGACGTCATTGCCCATTTCTGCAAAACAGGCAGCCGTAACCAATCCCACATACCCTGTTCCCACAATACAAATATTCATTGTTTTTCCTTTGCCTTCGCCACATCCTGGGGATTGATCGTCTCATGGCAGGGCCGCCTTACATGCGGCCGTCTTTTTATTACCCAAATATCAAAAAAATATCAAACCCGATATAAATCTGCCCGTGCACTTCAACTTGATTTACCGCACCGGCCACAATTTCAAATTTCCAGGTTCAACTTATGGGGTACCGGTGTAACCCGGGGGAAAGCCCCCAGCGGGCTTTCATCCACTAACAGCAGGCAGCCATAGGCCTTTTCCAGGGTTTCAAAGGTAAGGACTTCACCCGCAGGCCCCTGGCTGACGATCCTGCCCTCTTTCAGCAGTAGAAGACGGTCTCCATACATGGCAGCCAGGTTGATATCGTGAGACACCATGATCACGGTTACGCCCTTTTCATTCTTCAGTTGCTCCATCAGATCCATAATGCGGACCTGATGGGCTAAATCAAGGGCGGCCGTAGGTTCATCCAGCAGAATGATCCGAGGTTCCTGACAAATCGCCCGGGCAATAAAAACCCGCTGCCTTTCCCCTCCGCTAAGCTGGTCTATCTTCCGGTGGGCAAGATGTTCTATCCCGGTAAACGCCATGGCCTTCTTTAAAATTTTGCCATCTTCTTTTCTTTCCAGCCCCAGAACTCCCTGATGAGGCGACCGGCCCATGAGCACGACTTCCCGAACGGTAAAAGAAAAATCATCGGGTATGTTCTGGGGAACAAAAGCAATTGTTCGGGCCAGCTCCCGGCGGGAATACTGCCCGCAGGGGCGATCCATGATCTCCACTGCGCCCTTTTCAAACTTTCCGCTGCCGGCCATAATTTTCATCAATGTTGTTTTGCCTGAACCATTGGGACCGATGATAATATAAAAAGACCCTTTTTGAACGCTAAAAGAGATATTTTTTAAAATCGATGTAGTCCCGTAGGCATAACTGACATCATGAACAGCCAGCGCAGATTTCATCGCCCCGACCTCTTTAAAAGATAAATAAAAAGAGGCGCACCGACCAAAGCCGTCACAACGCCGGCCGGCATTTCCCCCTGTTCGGGAAGAACCCGGGACAGGATGTCACAAAATACCATATAAGAGCCGCCGCCGATAATGCACGCCGGCACCAGGGTCCGATGATCAGGTCCGATAACAAGCCGTAAAAGATGGGGCATTACCAGTCCTACAAACCCCACAGGGCCACAATAACTTACCGTAAGACTGACCATAAAAGATGTCGTGACAAGCAGTGCAACGGTTACATACCGAATATTAACGCCCATGGTTTCAGCAACCTCCTGCCCCATCAGGAGCAAGTTCATGGAATGGGAAAAGCGAAAAATCAGACCAAAGCAGGGCAGCAGTACAAGGGCCAGTATACCGATCTGGTGCATATCGGCCAGCGAAAGATCTCCCATGAGCCAGAACATGATATTGTGGAGCCGTGAATCCTGGGTCATGGACATGAGAAACATGATAATCGCCCCGGCAAAGGCGTTCACCATCACACCGGAAAGAAGGAGGGAGTCTTTAAATTTCGAGTGACCGGAAGACATGAGCAACAAAAGAAGAAGCGTGGCCATACTTCCGCCAAAGGCAGTCATACTGACCCCCGGAAACCGGGAAAACCCCATCAGTATCCCGATGATGGCCCCGATGGCCGATCCACCGGAAACGCCCAGTATGTAGGGCTCGGCAAGGGGATTCCGCAACAGTGCCTGAAAAACAAGGCCGCCCAGAGAAAGCGTGGCACCCACCAGGGCGGCCAATATCACCCTTGGGAAACGAATATGCCAGATAATGGCCGCACTCATGGGATCACTTCGGGAATCATTCACCAGTGCCCACCAGACAGCCCTGAAGCCACTTCCGGAAGAGCCGGTACTGATTCCCAAAAAACCGACCGCCCCAAGAAGCAGGGTCAAGAAAAGAGAAACAAACAAAATTCGTTTTGTAATACCCGGGACATCTTTTGGCACTATCTTCCCTCGATAAATTCAGGGTGAATCAGTTGAAAAAGAAGTTCGAGTCCATCCACCAGGCGCGGTGTAGGTCGGTTGAAAAGATTTGAATCAACCAGAAATATCTGCCGGTTCCGGACTGCCGGCAGGCTGGGCCAGCGGTTCCACTCCGCCTTCATCCGCTCAAATCCACCCTGCCTTGCCATTGAACAGATAATAATAACTTCCGGAGCCAGGGACAAAACCTGTTCTTTGGAAAAACGGGGGTAGGCGGAAGACCCTCTGACAAGATTCGTGCCGCCGGAAAGCTGAATCAATTCGTCATTAAATGTGCCGGCACCGACCGAGACAATCGGTGAAATCCCGATCTGAAAAAATACACCGGGACGAAGCACAACTTGTGCCACATGTGTTTTAATCTTTTTAATACGGGATACCATATCACCGGCAACCCTCCGGGCAATTATATCAGCGTTCAGTAAATTCCCGATCTCAAGCACCGTTTCAACCACCGTATCAAGATCTCGCGGATCAACCGCGTAAACCGGTATGTCGAATAGTTCCAATCGCCTGATAATTTCTATGGGGTTACCGTCCTTCACCGCGATGCAAAGGTCAGGTTTGAGGGATACAATTTTTTCAAGGTCAAGATTTACATAGGATCCCACCTTTGGCAATGCCGTCGCCTGTTGCGGATAATCACTGAATCGAGTCACGCCCTTTAAGCGATCTCCCTGCTCCAGCACAAACAAAATTTCGGTAATACTGGGTGCCAGCGATATCACCCGCAAAGGATTATCAGGGACATCAACCCGGCGCTGCAATTGATCGATAACGGTTTTTGCCGACACCTGAACGGGCAGGACAGTGCTGATGGCTGCAAACAAAAGCAGCAATAATAGGCCGGAGTGATGTTTCATTTTGACAGTGTAGGGAGATATCTCATTATTCAAATAAGCATTGCTATTGGGAACCTTGAATGAATTGTATGGCGGCCTTACGGAAAGCTGAAAACACGGGGATAAAAAGAAGGGAATAGATTTCTCTATCCCCTTTTCAAATTTGGAGATATAATGAAATTTTATCGCTTGGAGAACTGATAACGCGCTCTGGCACCCTTTTGACCGTATTTTTTTCTTTCCTTGACCCGGGGATCACGTTTAACAAACCCGGCTTTTTTCAATGCCGTTCTCAAATCAGGATCAACCTGCAAAAGCGTCCGGGTAATACCATGCCGGATAGCACCGGCCTGGCCGATAATGCCGCCGCCGACAACCGTAATCTTCAAATCATAATTACCGGCCGTATTGGTCAATTCAAGGGGCTGCATCATAATGGTCTTAGCTGAATCCACCGAAAAATATTCTTCGGCGGTCCGGTTGTTAATTATAATCTCACCACTCCCGGGTTTCATCCAGGTCCTTGCAATGGCACTCTTTCTTCTGCCGGTTGCATAATAAACGTTTTCTGCTTCCATTTAATTCCTCGATATTTAACGATTGGATAATCTTTTTGTTATGCTATTTCCAGCACTTCCGGATTCTGCGCCTCATGTGGATGCTGATCACCGGAATACACCTTCAGCTTTTTAAAGAGCTCTCTCCCCAGTCTGTTCTTGGGAAGCATGCCCTTTACGGCAAACCTGACAAGATCCTCAGGCCTTTTTTCCAGCAATTTTTCGGCCGTAATGGTCTTCAGACCACCGATATAGCCGCTATGATGGTAATAACATTTCTGGGCCAGCTTTTTCCCGGTCAAAATAATCTTTTCGGCATTAATAACGATAACCGAGTCCCCTGTATCAACATGAGGGGTGTATAAAGGATTATGTTTGCCTCTCAGCCGAGAGGCTATGGAAGTTGCCAGCCTGCCCAGCACCATGTCTTTTGCGTCAACCACACACCATTTGCCTGCATTGTCGGACTTTTTTGCACTATATGTATATTTTTTCACGTTGTTTCACTCCTATCATAAAAAAGAATCTGAATCTATTAAATAATAAATCGGGCTGTGTCAAGCAAAAAAACATAATTCATGCCCGATGGGTACTTGCCCCGGACAAGCCGGGGCCGAATTGAATACTGACGTATTGAATATTTGTGGTATCGTCAGTCAATTGAATATTTCCTAAGATGAGCGATTAGCTCTTAGCAATTAGCGGTTAGCTCCTATATTTTAGGAGTTTACCAGTAATGCGATTTCCACCCATTGATTGAAATGATGACCTTTGACAATATATTGAAATTATTGTGCTAATTGCTAAAAGCTAACTGCTGATCGCTCAATTCAGGTATTTATATCGTGCCGCTCTATCTTTTTATTAGAATCGATAGAATACCTTCGCTATTCAATTTTCGCTATTCACTTATATCGTTTTCAGTCAGATATCGGTTCGCCCTTCTTATCCGTGTTGGAGCCTCTTTCCCCGGATTTTAGATCCCGGGAAGCGATGCAGTTTACCTCGGCATTTAATTTACCCCCGGCTTCCACAACAAGATCCCGGCAGGTAACCTTCCCGGAGCACTTGCCGGTTGGCAGAATCATCAATTCTTCAGCGGCTGAAACTTCACCATCAAATTTGCCCGCGATGGTGATACGCCCGACTTCGGCAACTGCGTAAACAGAACCCTCCTGAGCAATAATAACCTCTTCACACTTCAGCTTTCCCTTGATTGTGCCTTTTACAATCAATTTTCCAGGCGTTGTGAACGTACCTTCGGCTGACAATCCCTTGTCCACGATAGAAATATTTTTTGATTTTTTACCAATCATGGATCTCCTTATACGACCGGAGTAACTTTCCATAAACTATTGTCGGCATCCTTAAGGACAGATCAAAAATAATTTACACTTTGTTAATTTTGACGCTCTCGTAAAAAATCCGCCTAAAATATTTTATATACAATATACAGACTTTTACAAACAATTAAGCACTATATAATGTGGTTAAATTCCAAGCTTTCGACTTTTTACGAGGGCATCAATTTTGCCTCCGGCAATGAAATTTAAAACTCAAAACTGAAATTTACAATTGGGAAAAACAAAAATATATTATCCAATTTCCAATCTTAGGCAAATATATGTCTTTTTTAAAAAAATGTAACCCAGCAAACAGAGAATGGCATAATTTTTAGCCATTCTCTGTTTATACCGGATCCGGGGCTGTGATTCTACTCGCTGTCCAGAGCAAAATCCTTTTTCAGCAGCAGGTCGCCTGTTTCTGAAAACACAAACACTGTGGCAAGGGTAAATTCCTTTGCAGGATATTGACTCCTTGCTTCAAGCGCAATGTCCCTGAAATTGGAAATTGAAAACAACTGCCCCTTTTGCCAATTTACGGGTTGCCCCTCCTGGTCAAGTTCAATCTTTGGCAGGGTCAACCATTTGAAATGTTCCGCCACACCGGATTTTAATACCACAATCGTCCGGCCGATGATGCGCTCAATCAAATGATCCGTAATTTTAATCCGGTATCCGGTTCTTAACGTTTGAATTGAGGCTTCGCAAATCAAGGTGAAATTTTCAACATCAAGACCCGACTGCCCGGTTTCAACGGAAAGATCTTTTTTGAGCGCACTGCTTTCAATCGCCACAACTATTTCACTGCCCACATGGTCCTGTTCGGCATCCCCGGCCTCTTCCGAACGGTGGTCCTCTTTACCTGCTTTTGCAGGATCGGCCGGCATTGTTTTTTCTCCCTTGCCTTCACGCAGGCGCTCAATTCCGGATTCCGCCGCCACCAGGCGGGTCATATAGAGATCTCTGTCGTTCTTTAGAGAAACCAGCCTTGATTTCATCTCTGCAAGGGAATTTTGCAAGTTGGCATTGGCAACGACAAGTTGCCGGTTGGCATAAAATAGAACCGAAGCGGCAATAAGCATCGCAACCGTCACGATTGCCAGGGTGATGATCAGTCCTTTAACCCGGCCGATGGTAATCGTTTCTCCGTGCCCACCGATGAGCAGCAAGCTCCAGTGCCGACGTTGTCTGCCCGAATGTATTGACTTTTTCCGGCTTGCCATCCTCCCCTCTTTTACTGCATATTCAGCATGTTGTCATACCTAATCGTAATTTATCAAGAACCTTGAAGATGCGGTATAATTTCCGATAGTTTCCGACAGGCCGTGATAAACTGATTATACCGGCCGCCGGCATCCTTTTTCCCGCCGGTCTGATAGGTATCTCCCACTATCCGGAACCGGCCGTCGACACTTTTAAAAAACAGTTTCCGGGTTCCGACGGATATCCGCCGGCCGCCGGATTCAAGCGTCTGATCAAACAGTGCAAGATAAACATCCCGGTTCCTGTAAACGGCAATCTGTTTCATTTCCACTGACAGGGGAGATGAAATGGCTTTAAACGCTTTTTTGGTTTTTACCCAATCGTGCCACCAGGCCGAAACCCCGGACAGGGCCGAAGACTGATAAAGCTTCATAAAATCAGGCCGTGATCCGGTTTCAAGTGCCCTGTTCCAACAAGTCAAAAAACCGGAAATTTTTTCTTTGCTTTTGTTAAACGTATCAACGTCCTGAAAAGACAGGTGCGCAACAATTATAACAGGTGTCCGATTCAGCGCAATATATTGTTCAACCTGCTCTATTGAAGAATTTTCCAGTACAATACATCCATTTGAATTTCGATCTTTCAAGGGTTTATCCGTCCCATGTATCCAGATCGAGTAACCGGTTCGGCCGGCCATATCATCCATAAGATTGGGATAATCCAGGGGGAAAGCCCTTGTACCGTAAACAGGCGTCAGGTCCTTTGCCGTAAACCGGTTTACGATAAAATAAACGCCCTCGGGGGTTTTTTTGTCTCCGGAACGTTCTTTCGGACCAGAGATCTCGCCGGTCGAGCATCTGAGGCGCAATTTTTCCCGGATGACATCGCCGCGGCTTTCATATACGATCAACTGCTGGGTGCCCTTGTCAACCAGCAACGCATAATGCCCTTCATTCCCAAAACCTGAAGAAATAAATACAGCCGGTATGCCGCCACCGTCCTCTGAGGCGATGCTCTGAGCCGAGCAACCAACACTACCGACATTCAAAACCAGAAAAATAACACCCCAGAGATATACTGTTTTTTTAAAAAATAGCGAATTTATCATTTTACGCTGATCAAATCGATTAAAACATTTTTTTCTGAAACGGCAGTCCAAGATGCTGATACGCCGTATCGGCCGCCTTTCTGCCTGAGGAGGTCCGCATAATCAGGCCGATCTTCAAAAGATAGGGCTCTACAACATCCACCAGGGTATCGGTTTCTTCCTGGAGCGTTGCCGCAATCGCCTCAATTCCCACGGGTCCGCCCTTGTAAAACCGGATAATGGTGTTCAGATACCGCCGGTCCAGGTTGCTTAACCCCTTTTCATCGACCCCCTCCAGATCCAGCGCCGCATTGACGGTTTCACCGGTAATCCGTCCATCGGCCCGGACCTGAGCATAATCCCGGACACGCTTTAAAAGACGGTTTACGATTCTGGGGGTTCCCCGTGAACGCCTTGCAAGTTCCAGTGCACCATCATCATCAATGGCGATGTCAAGCAGGGCCGCCGATCTTGTGCTGATTTTTACAAGGTCTGTTTCATCGTAAAAATCAAGGCTCCGAAAAATGCCGAAACGATCCCGCAGCGGGGCAGATAAAAGTCCCGCGCGGGTCGTTGCCCCTACCATAGTGAAATTCTTCAACCGATATCTGTGGCTGCGGGCATGTACGCCCTTATCAAAAATAAAATCCACCGCAAAATCTTCCATGGCCGGATACAAAAATTCCTCAACGGTCTTGGGCGTTCGATGAATCTCGTCTATAAACAGAATATCACCCTCTTCAAGATGTGTAAGGACGCCAAGCAGATCGCCCCCTTTTTCCAGGGCGGGGCCGGATGTAACCGTTAAATTGCCCTCCATTTCATTGGCAATAATATGGGCCAGTGTTGTCTTTCCCAAGCCTGGCGGGCCATGAAACAAGACATGTTCCAACGGTTCTTCACGCAACAGGGCGGCTTGAATGGCGATCTCCAGAGTTTCAACAACTTCAGCCTGGCCGATATAATCCGACATTTTCTCCGGCCGCAGGGAAAGAATTTCAGGCTCCTGATCCACCGGCAGGTTCGACCGGGTCAGGATGCTCTCTGTATCTGATGAATATTTCAGGACATCATCGGTCATGGACGGCCTTTATCCTCTCCGCCTTCTCCCCGATAAACTTCTTCGAAAAGCGCTTCGGGAGTTGCAATCGCATTGTTGCGCTGCATGGCTTCGGCAATCATCCGGCGAGCGTCACCGGCCTTGTGTCCAAGTTGGGAAACCAGTACATCCAGCACCTGGGTCTGAATATCTTCCACCATGGGCGTTGCCCGGGTTTCCGTTTTCTGGATCAAGGCAAATTTCCCCATTTTCCCCTCAAGGGCGGCAATGATTTTCTGGGCGCTGCGGGCACCGATACCCTTCAGGCGCTTGAGCGTATCCACGTCCCTGGATTCGATGGCGCCGGCGATTTCCCGTACGGGAATATGCATGGCTTTAACCGCTTTCAGGGGGCCGATGGCATCCACGGATATAAAGGATTGGAAAAAATCCTTCTCAACTTCAAGGTTGAAACCGATCAATACGGGTTTGGGCTGCCGGTCCGTCTGGTAATAAAATATATAAAGCGCAATTTCATCACCCTCCTGCCGGGAATTCATACTTTCCATCACCACCACAGGAAGAAGAATTTCATAGCCGACCTGATTGGTGAGCAGAAGAATCCGATCCTCTTCTTTTTTTAAAAGCCGACCTTCCAGATAACCGATCATATGACTGTTCCATTTTCAAACGTTTGCAAGCCGAAGGAAGAAACTATCGATCAAATGCCGGCCTATTTATAAACAAAATCCATGAACTAACACGGGAAAACCAAAAATAACAAAAAACATCCGGCATTAGCACCCATTGCAATATAGCAACACCCTACCTGGCATAACGGTACATGCCGATCAGAGCCAGGGCCAGGGCATCCGAAGAATGAAAAGGCCGGATGGGCAACTCCCGGTTCAATTCATGCCGGACCGCCTTTTCAAGCTGGGCCTTGCTTGCATTCCCGTTGCCTGTGAGGATCTGTTTAACCTCCCGGACCGATACTTCAACGACCGGAATCCGGTGCTCACATCCGGCCAGTAGAATCACCCCGGTCACCTTTCCCAGAGTAATGCCCGACTGGGGGTATTTTTCCAGGGAAAAGACATCCTCCACCACCATAAGGTCAGGATTTTCAGTAGTGAGGACATGGGAAAGTTTGGTATAAATCAGGTGGAGGCGCTGGGGAAGTGAATTTTTCTTGGACGTATTGATACTGCCGAAAGAGTAGCCGTCGGCCTTGATTCCATATCCCCTCACAACAGCAACTCCGGTTGCCGCCAGTCCCGGGTCAATGCCGATTATTCTGGCCATTGCTGCTAAGTCCTAAAGCCCTTTTAATTTCTTTTGGGCAATCTGGGCTTCTTTTGATTTAGGGTGTTTTTTAATCACCTCTTGCAGAAGCAGACGGGCATTGGCTTTGTCTTTGAGATTAAAAAAACTGAATCCCTGCTTCAAAAGTGCGGCGGCCACCTTGTTGCCTTTGGCATATTTTTCAATGACCTTCTGATATTCCAGAATTGCCTTTTCATACCATTTTTCCCGGTAATAAATTTCACCAATCCAAAACTGGGCATTATCGGCATGTTTTGACTTTGGATACCGTTTGATCAGGGCACTGAACCCCTCCAGGGCGGCATCAAAATCACCCGCGTCGAATTTCTGCTTGGCCTGCAGGTATCTCTGCTCCTCGGAAAGAGCATGCTGCACCGGCTCTGCAGTTTCCCCATCTGCAGGCGCCCTGGTTTTTTCCAGGTTCAAATAATGCTCCAACTGGGCAATCCGCTGTTCTCCGGCAGAGGCAGAGGCCTGTAGATGCTGTATCAGAGTTTCATATTTTCGATAAGTATCTCTGTTTGCCGTACCCTCTTTTTTTATAATATGCTCGATTTTATCCAGTCTGCCGTTTAATTTGCGAATTTCAACCCGTATCTCGTCAATGCTGGCGGTTGCCGCAGCCGAACGATTTTTAATCTTCTGTTCGGCCGATTCCCTGACCTGACTGCGATCTGTCATTTCGGTTTCCAGGCCGGACTGCTTTTTTCCCAGATCAATGCTGCGACGGTCCATGGCCCGCATGCGATTTTCCATTGACATCAGCCGGTGGTTGAGAAGGTTGACATCCTCCTGGAAAGCGCAGCCGGAAAATAAAAAAATAACGCAAAATGCCATTAAAAAAGCTGATTTCATTATCGATATCCTTTGATTTGGTGGAAATGCAGATCACCAAAAGATTGCCCGCCAGAAGGCGGGCAATCCAAAAATATTTTTCACGAGAACGGCTTCATCAACAATGGTTCTCCGCTTCCGAACTATGCGGGAGGCTCCGGCCACCCGGCATGAGAGGTGCCGAATGCCGCAGCCCTTACAACAGACAGTCCTTTTAATCCACTACAAAATGGGCACGCCGATTCTTGGCCCAGGATTCCTCATCATGTCCTGAATTCACGGGATGTTCTTCACCGTAACTGATGGTCGTCAGGCGACTGGCGTCTATACCCACATTTACCAGATAATCTTTGACGATCTCGGCCCGTTTGTCACCCAAGGCCAGATTATATTCATTGGTTCCCCTTTCATCACAATGCCCCTCGATTGCCACCGCCGAATCAGAATTGATACGCAGCCACTGGGCCTTGCCAACCAGTATATCCTGGGCAAGCCCGGTAAGCACGTAGCTATCGAATTCAAAATAGATATCCTCGTTAACAAACATGCTTCTAGCTGCCATTGCCTCACGTCCCGCAGCGTCCGCAGCGTCCGCAGCTTCCGCAGCTTCCGCAGCTTCCGCCTGCAGGCGTTCTTCCTCTATGGCTTTCTGGCGAGCAAGTTCTTCCTGTAGGGCTTTTTCAGCAGCCAACTTTGCTGCAGCATCATCCTGAGCCGCATCCGGCTCCACCTGGGCAGCCTGCTGGGTTAAAGTGGGTTCTGACTGAACCGTCTTTTTCGCACATGAAGTAAAAAAAAGTAACCCCGGTACAATTAGTAATAAAGATAGACATATCCACATTTTTTTCCGCATTTTTCCTCCTCCCGAAAGTTAACACTCAGTTATTGGTAATATTAGATGACCACTGCGGGTTGCTCTGTTCTCCCCGCAAAGACAGCAGACGTCTTTGATCCGTTCCGTATGCCGTCATGATATAAATCCTGGACACTCCCCCTTCTCGCGTCGAGCTGAATGCAATCATGCCTGCATCCGGGGACCAGGTTGGACACTCGTTGTTTCCCGCATCATGGGTGAGCTGCATCAACCCCCGGCCATCCGTATTAATCACCATGATGTTTATATTGCCGTTTTCCATTGCCGAATAGGCAATTTTGTCTCCTGCCGGCGACCAGCTTGGCTGGGTGTTATAGCGTCCCTCAAAAGTCAGTCGCGTCACCCGGCCGGTTTCCAGATGTTTGATATAAATTTGAGGGGTGCCGCCTCGCTGGGAAACAAAAGCCATCTGTTTCCCATCCGGAGAAAAAGACGGAGAGACATCTATACCCCGGCTATGAGTTAGTCTTTTAATAATTTTCCCTGTTCCGGTCAACAGATAAATTTCCTGATCCCCGGAAAAAGAAAGCGTAGCCGCCAGGGAAAATTGGCCGGGAACCCAGGCAGGAGTTGCATTGATACCTTTTCTGTCGACAATTGAGCCCCGCTTTTGTCTTAAATTTCTTATAAAAAGGTCCGGTTTACCATTAATAAATGAAGTATACGCAATCCATTTATTATCCGATGACCATGCCGGTGACAAGGTAATATGTTTTGTTCGCGTCAGTTGTTCAGGACGATAACCGTCAAATTCACAGAAATAAATTTCCTTGTTGCCGGATCCCGTGGACACAAAGGCGAGTTGACTGTTAAACAGCCCTCGCTTACCGGTAAGCCGGAAAATAACTTCATTGCAGAAACGATGAATCATTTTCCTCTGGTCACTCTTTCCCCCTTTATATCTTTTGCCGACCAGGAGTTGCTCCTTAAACGTGTCAAACAGACGCAGTTCGATTTCAAGCTGGTTGTCATGCATTGAATAAGCACCGGTAATCAACAGCTCCGAACCGATTACAGTCCAGTTTTTAAAATTTATCCCGGGCATCTTGATGGCTGGGCCCTCCGGCTTTATCAAAAAGGCCCCCCGGTCCAGCATCTTGAAATAACCGGTAAATTCAAGGGCATCGGAAAGCATGTCGGCAGCCTGCCGGGCCACCTGGGCATCGATAGAATTTTCCGACAGGTTTTTAAACACTGGAATGGCAAGCGGGACTTTACGCAAAAAGGGGTTGCTGATATTGATATACGTGTAATCTGCCCGGCCCACTCCCGACATAAAAAAAACCAAAATGAGAGCCCCGGTCAAACAGATAATTTTTTTTTGGTATCCGGCAATCACGATGTTCCTCATCATTGTTCTAAATTGAGCGATCAGCAGTTGGCTTTTAGCAATTAGCACAATACTTTTAATATATTGTCAAAGGTCATCATTTCACCCAATGGATGAAAATCGAATTACTGGTAAACGCCTAAAATATAGGGGCTAACCGCCAATTGATAGGAGCTAATCGCTCATCATTATTCTATTCATTGCATAAGAAAAACTTAATTGATCCCCTCGGGTGTAAATTCCAGCCCCATTTCCACATAGGAACGCCTGGTCCCTTCGGGATGTCCCTTGACGGGATTGGATTTCTGAATCGCATTATAAGCCGATTCATCAAGGTAATTATTGCCTGATCGATCCGTAAAAAAGATATCCCTGATTTCACCATCGGGCATTATTTTGAATACCAGGCTGACTTTCAAATCACTGCGCCCTCCGGCCAACCGGTCGGAAAAAGCCCAGTTTTTCTGAATCTGGTAGGCAACTTCAACCCGGTAAATATCGATCAGTTCAAGAATCTGCCCGGTGTTCAGACCCGAATTTTGCCCGGACACTGAGCCGCTTTGTCCGGTGGCCCCCCTGACCGATTGTGTTTTTCGGCCCACAGGCAAATCCGCATCACCGACCTTTTGTCTTAGTTTATCGATAGCTGTCTTCAACGGATCTGGTCTGGATTTATCGATATCCTTTTCAATTCGCCGGATAGCACTTTTCACTACCTTTGTTCGCTTGAATGTCTTTTTTTTGAGCGACCGCTTCGGCTTTTTGGGAACATTTTTTTTTAAAACCGCTTTTCCCGGTTTTTTCTTAATGCTTACAACCGGCTCCGGAACAGCCTCAGGCTGCGGTTCTGATTGAATCTCAGGTTGCGCTTTTTTCTCGACAACCTGCACTTCCGGTTCAGCAACGGCTTGTTTGACCGGTTGCTTGACTGCTTCCGATTCTGAAAAGCGTACCATACTGACGTCAATAACAGAAGGAATAAATTTTTTCTGAGGTTTCAGTGTCGGCCCATAAATTAAAACCGCAAAAAACAGCACATGGCATAAAATCGAAATCCCATAGGTCAAAATAACGGTTCGAATATTCTTTTGTGCTCCGAAATTTACGGTTGCCCGTGCATCAACAGATTTCTTCATTGAATTACTGTTTTTTGCCCGGTGTCTTTTCATCTTCCTGCAAAGGCACGGTAATCATGCCCAGCTTTTCGACTCCGGCATCCTTTATCTCAGCCATTATTCTGACTACCATGCCGTAAGATACTGTTTTATCGGCACGGAAATATACCTCACGGTCCTTGGTATTTTTTAGTATCCGGATCAGCTTTTCCTGCAGAAAATCAGGCTCGACCTGAAGATCATTGATAAACACCTGGTTTTGAGTATTCACAGTAACAATGAGATGCTCTTTTCCCGAAGGAAGCGGCTGTGTGGAAGCCTCGGGCAGATCAACGTTGACCCCCTGCACCATCATAGGCGCCGTCACCATAAAAATAATTAAAAGAACAAGCATGACATCCACAAACGGTGTGACGTTTATATCCGACATCAAACGATCCTGGTTCCCTCCGAGGCTCATCGCCCGTTCCCCTTTGAACTTAGGATATCCCGTTCAATAATGTTTAAAAAATCTGCGGAAAAACTTTGCAGTTCAGACTCAATGATCCGAATCTTCTGCATAAAATAGTTAAATGCAATGACTGCGGGTATGGCGACCGCCAATCCCGCCGCAGTGGCAACCAGTGCCTCTGAAATACCCGGTGCTACCACCGCCAGGCTGGCGGAGCCTCTTTGGCCGATACCATGAAAAGAATTCATAATGCCCCAAACCGTTCCGAACAACCCGATAAACGGGGCGGTATTCCCGGTTGTGGCCAGAAACGGCACCATTTGCATCATGCGCATGGTTTCCGTATTCGTAGCCCTGCGCAGGGCTCTTTGAAGGTTATCGGACCCTGCAAATTTGGCACTCAGGGGAAGACTGTCCTTCCCATTTGCCTCAAGTCCTCCTCCGACCAGGGAGACACCCGACCTGCTGAGTTTTTTCAGCTCAAGATAGCCGATCCGGAAAACCCGGGCAATGGGGCTCCCGTGCAACTGTTTGGCCCGCGCAAACGCATCTGAAAGATCCCGGCTTTTCCAGAAAAAATCAGTAAAAAGCACAGACTCCTTAAAAGCCCTGCGTATATAAAAATATTTAATTAAAATTATGGCCCAGGATGTGATGGAAAAAAAAAGCAACAAGAAAAGCACCATCTGCACCATCAACCCTGCATTGGTCACCATCTGGATGATATCTATCTGTCCGGAAATCATAAATCCGCTCCGCTTATTATAGTGTATGACAATCGCAACAACGTCAGCTTAAAAAAAATCTCACTTCACTTGAATTCAGTAAATTCATAACCGGATAAGGAAGAACCGGTTAATTTAAGATATCAATATAATCGATAAAAACATATAAAAATAACCCGGTACAACCAATTAGGTTCAAGAAGATAGTACGAATAAACCGCCGGTGTCAAGGGAGTTTTAGGCAGGTCGGGTATTCGACATCGTGAAATCGTCCATGCAAAAGGTTGCTAAAAATAAAGACCACCTGCTATACTACAGGATATGAGTATCAAGCCGACATATGAGGAACTGCAGCTCCAGGTTAAATCCTTACGCCGTCGATCCGAAAAACCGGCTCGGGCTGAAAAGGCAGTCCAGCAACAAAACAGATATCTAAAAATTTTACATGAAACCTCTCTGGGCCTTATCAATAAACTGGACAAAACCCAACTGCTGGAAACCATCTTGAAAAGTGCCTCCGCCTTGGCCCGCACCGATCATATTTTCATTTATTTAAAAGATAAAAATTCCGACGATGATCACATCCGGATTTGCCAGGGCACGGGCTTTTTTGAAAATCAGGTCGGCCGTCGGGTACGCCTTGGTGAAGGAATCGGCGGCACGGTCTGGCAAACGGGCCAACCAATACTGATCGATGATTATCAGGGCTGGGAAAACCGCATCGCCGATCCCGATTTAAACGATTTGCACTGTATCGTGGGCATGCCACTGAATGCCGGTCAGAGCATCAGGGGGGTCATGGGCCTGGCCCATATTGATCCGGAAAAGCAATTCGATCAAGATGACATTATGATCCTTTCCCGTCTGGCCACACTGGCGCTGCTTGCCCTGGAAAAAGCTGAATTGTACGCCAATGCCCGCCGAGAACTGGAGGAACGAAAAAAAGCCGAAGCCTTTATCCGCAAAAACGAGCAACGCTACCTTAACCTTCTGGAATCCTCTCCCGATCCAATTGTCGTATACAACATGGAAGGCGTGGCCACCTATGTTAATCCTGCCTTTGAACAGACTTTCGGGTTGTCCCGAAGCGAACTGCTCGGCAAACATATTGATTTTGTTCCCCCCGAGGCCTGGCCGGAAACCAAAGCCGCCATCGACGCCATGCTCCACGGCAAAAAAATCAATTTATTCGAAACCCGGCGCTTTACCAAAGACGGCCGCCTGCTGGATGTGCAGATCAGTTCCACGCTTTACCTGGATCAATCCGGAAACCCCTCCGGCAACATCGTTACATTACGGGACATCAGTGCCCGCAAGGTCGCGGAAAGGGTTTTATACAATTATCAAAACCAGTTGGAAGAACTTGTAGAAGAACGCACCGGTGCGCTTGGCAAAGCCAACCGTAAACTGGGCATTGAAATCGAAGAACGTAAACGGGCTGAAACAGCACTGCGACAGCGCGAAAAGGAACAGCGTGCCCAGGCCCGGCATCTGGAGGAAGTCAACACCGCTTTAAAAGTTTTGATCAAACAAAGAGAAATCGATAAAACCGAACTGCAGGAAAATGTGTTGTCCAATGTAAGAGAACTGGTCATCCCATATTTGAACAAAATTAAAAAAAACCGCCTCAACACCCGCCAGTTAACCATGCTCAGCATTCTCGAATCCAATCTGAACAACATTATCTCACCATTTATCAACAAACTTTCAACAAAATACTTTAATTTCACTCCTACTGAAATTCGGGTAGCCAATCTTATAAAAGAAGGCAAAACCAACAAAGAAATTGCAGAAGTATTGCTTATCTCGAAAAATACAGTGTTATTTCATCGGTATAATATCCGCACCAAATTACAAATAAAAAACACTCGTGCCAATCTGCGATCCCGTCTCCTGAACTTTGATGAATAGTGGTTTAAACCTACTATTTTCCCGCTATTTTAACAACTTGACATTTCAATAAAATTATTTTTAATTACAGTGAAATGGGGTTTGCTCAAAAAAAAGCAACCTGCCAGCCCCTGATATTTCCGGTTCGATTTGTTTGATCTGAAATTACAATACGGCAAGATGGCACCTGATTTGAATCGGACTACTAAAAAATTAAAACATTTTCCTTGACTATAACAAAAAAACGTGTATTATTTTCGTCATTATATGAACGAAATTCATTTTTTTAGGCTGTGTAAATTTTATTCGCTTGCCAAGCGTAAAAAAAATTAAACTTATGAAATCTCTCAATGTCAAAAACATTACGCTTTCATTTGGCGGACTGGATGCTCTTTCAAAGGTCAGCATGACCATTGAACCCGGTCTGATCACATCGATCATCGGACCCAATGGCGCCGGGAAAACCAGCATATTAAACTGTATATCCGGTTTCTATCATCCCGCAAGAGGGGAAATTGTTTACGGTGAAAAGGACCTTACCCACTCATCACCGCATCAGGTAACCAAAATGGGCATTGCCAGAGCTTTCCAGAACCTGGAACTGTTTGGTGGCCTTTCGGTACTGGACAACCTGTTACTGGCACGACACACCAACCTTAAATATAATTTTCTCCACGCTGTTTTATATTTTGGGAAAGCCTCAAGAATTGAAGCTGAAAACAGAGCATATGTGGAAAATGTAATCGACTTCATGGAACTGGAACCGTACCGCAAAAGTATTGTGGGAAATCTCAGTTACGGTATTCAAAAACGAGTGGAGGTTGCAAGGGCGCTTACGCTGGATCCTGAACTGCTGCTTCTGGATGAACCCATGGCCGGAATGAATATAGAGGAAAAGGAAGACATCGTCCGGTTCACAATGGACATAAAACAGGAACGCAAAACCACGATCATACTGGTGGAGCATGACCTGGGTGTTGTAATGGATATTTCAGATCAAATCTATGTTCTGGATTTCGGACAGGTGATCGGCTCGGGCACACCGGAAGAAGTTGCTTCAAATCCAAAAGTTATAGAAGCCTACATCGGAGAAGATTAATTGAATATGGATAACAAAGAACACCTACAAGAACTCAGCATACCGCAATTGCTGCGGTGGCGGGTACAAAACACAGGTGACAAGGTCGCGTTGCGGGAAAAAGATTTTGGATGCTGGAACAGCTACACCTGGAGCCAGTATTATGACCATGTCCGAAAAGTTGGTTTGGGCCTCAACAAGGTGGGTGTGAAAAAAAATGACATCATCGCCCTGATCGGGGACAATATTCCTGAAATGCTTTTCATGGCCCTTGGTGCACAATCCATCGGTGCAATTTCAGCAGGCATCTACCAGACCACCATGCCCGCTGAAATCGCCCAACTACTCACTTACATGAAGGTTGAGGTGATTTTTTGCAATGACCAGGAGCAGGTTGACAAAATTGTCGAAATAAGAGACCAGGTGCCCCTTCTCAAAAAGGTGATCTACGAGGATCCCAGGGGCATGAGGGATTACAAAACAGATGACTGGTTCATGTTTATTGAAGACCTTTATGAAATTGGGGAAAATATTCACTCGGAAAAGCCGGATCTTTTTGAATCATTTGTTGATGAGGGCAAGCCGGATGATACCTGCCACCTCTGCCTCACATCGGGAACAACCGGTCTTCCCAAAGGCACCATGCTCACCCATAAAAACTATATCAGCATGGGCCTGCAGATTACCCAGGTGGATGCCCTTGAGGATACGGACGAATATGTTTCGTTTCTTCCCTTTGCCTGGATCGGCGAGCAGATGAACTCATTCGGCATTGCCATGTCCACCGGGATCACCATCAACTTCCCGGAATCGGTGGAGACGGCTATGGAGGATTTAAAAGAAATTGGTCCCCATTTCATGTTCGGTGCGCCGAGAATTTATGAAACCATCCGGTCCCAGATATGGCTTAAAATCGATGAATCTTACTGGCTCAACCGCGTGCTTTATAACTATTTTATCAAAGTCGGCGAAAAATCGGCGACCTATCGAATGACCGGCAAAAAGATGCCGGCCGGCTTGAAATTCAAGTCATGGCTTGGGTATCAAATAATTTTCAGACCCCTTATCAACCAGATCGGTCTATTGCGTCTGCGGCGTGCGTACACGGGGGGAGCAGCCCTTGGCCCGGAACTTTTTACCTTTTACCAGGCCATCGGTGTCAACCTGAAGCAAATATACGGCCAGACGGAGATCGTGGGAATTGCCTACATGCACAGGGACGGAGATGTGAGGCCCGATACGGTGGGCAAACCCCTTCCCGGCACCCAGTGCAAAATTTCAGAAGAAGGGGAGATCCTTTCAAAATCACCCTGTGTGACACCCGGGTATTTTGAAATGCCGGAAAAAACAGAGGAACTGCTTGAGGGTGGCTGGCTCCATTCCGGGGATGCGGGTTATATCGACGAGCATGGGCACCTTATTGTAATAGACCGTCTGTCCGACGTTATGCACAATAAGGAGGGGGAGATATTTTCCCCCATGTTTCTTGAGAACAAGCTTAAATTCAGCCCCTATATTAAAGAGGCGGTAATATTCGGAAACAAGAGGGACTACGTCTCATCGCTTATAAACATAGACCCAATTGTTGTGGGCAAATGGGCCGAAGACAAAGGAATTTCCTATACAACCTACATGGATCTGTCAGCCAAACCGGAGGTGGCCGAGCTTGTTTACGACCAGATTAAAGAGATAAACGAAAGGGTTGAAAAGGAACATTTCAAGATTAAACGTTTTGCCCTGCTTTACAAGCTTCTGGATATGGATGACGATGAACTGACAAAAACCGGTAAGATCCGCAGGAAATTTGTTCGCGAAAAATACCAGAACCTTTACGATGCGCTGTATGATGAAAGCGTCCGGGAAAAAGAGGTGGAGGCGTTTTTCAAATACCAGGATGGCCAGTCAACATCAGTTAAAACGAAAATTTCCTTTTATACGATGGAAGGGGTCTGATGAGTTATTTTTTTCAACTTGTGGTCAGTGGTATTGTGGTCGGTTCCATATACGCCCTGGCATCGCTTGGTTTTGTATTAATTTACAAATCCAGCAAGGTGCTGAACCTCGCACATGGACAAATCATAGCCTCCGGTGCTTTTATTGCCTATGCCCTTACCGGGTGGGTGGGGATTCCAATCTATTTGTCCTTTTTCCTTAGCCTTGCGATTACTTTTTTCCTGGCCATGAGCGTGGAGAGGATTTTTCTGCGCCGACTGATCGGAGAACCCATCATCTCGGTCATCATGGTCACCATCGGGCTGATGTCAATCCTTGACGGTTTAATTTTTCTGACGCCCTTTGGCTCTGTAAATTTTTCTTTCCCACAATTTCTGCCTGCCGACCTGATTGCTTTTGGGGGCGTGTCCATTTCATGGACCCAGCTTGTGGGCGTTTTGGTTACAGCAGTGATGATTGGGGGCTTTTCACTATTTTTCAAAAAATCAACCGTTGGAATATCCATGCGGGCGGTATCGGATGACCAGTTTGCCTCCATGTCCGTGGGTATCTCCGTCCCCAGAGTATTCGGCCTTGCCTGGGCTGCTGCCGGATTGAGCGCTGCTGCTGCCGGCTGTATCATCGGCAATATCACCGGCCTTAATTTTGAAACCCTCCAGGCGTTCGGCATTGCGGTTTTTCCGGTTGTCATACTGGGAGGGTTGGATTCAATCCTGGGCGCTGTTGTGGCCGGCATCATCATGGGGCTGATTCAGCAGTTTGCCAGCGGATATCTGGACGGCAATTTTGGGCTTAACGGCACCGCCGGAGTACTGCCTTATATTATTTTACTAGTTATACTGCTTTTTAAGCCACATGGACTCTTTGGTATACATGAAATTGAACGGGTATAAATTATGGCAACAAATAGATGGTTGGCAACCGGTAATTACTTTACCTCATATAAAGACGAACAAAGAATTTATTTCACACACCTGGACCGGACCATATTTTCAGTTTTTCTTACATTGTTTTTTGTGTGGCCGTTCTTTTTTTCCCTGAGCAACAAATACATGCTGGTAATCGACAATATTCTCATTGCAGTAGTTGCGGTGCTCGGCCTTAACCTTGTGACCGGCTTTGCAGGGTTGATTTCCATCGGCCACGCAGCCTTTGTCGGTATTGGTGCCTATACAATTGCATCTTTTTGCAGGGTTATCGGCGACTCTCATGTAATCGTGACCCATGCATGGCCCCTGCTGATCCTGGTCGCCGGATTTGTGGGGGCAGTCTTCGGCGCCATCGTCGGCCTTCCGGCCATGCGGCTGAAGCATCTTTACCTTGCCATCGCCACCCTCTCTTTTCAGATGATATTTACCTGGACCATCAATTTCATGAATTTCTTTGACCAGGGGCAGACGATTTCCGTGGGCAGGGTGTTCTGGGTCACCGGCAAAGTGGCCAGAAAAGAGCATTACCTGTTCTGGTATTATGTCATTCTTGTGGTGATCGTCCTTTGCGGATTTATGATGAGAAACCTCTTGCGAACACGCTACGGCAGGTGTTTAAGTGCAGTGCGCGATAATGACAGGGCTGCCGATGCAATGGGAATGCACACCGGCCTTACAAAGGTGTACGCCTTTGCGCTGGCCGGCTTTTTTGCGGGCGTGGCCGGTGCTCTTCACGCATATGTGTACAGAGGAGTCGGCATTGAATCATTTTCTCTACATGAGTCGATCATGTATCTTGCCATGGCTATCGTGGGCGGTCTCGGGACACTGAATGGATCATTATGGGGACCGGCAGCCATAATGATCCTGGATCTTCAGGTGGAAACCATTGCTGAAAAGGCGGGGCATCTCCTTTCATCAAATATGAACCTTGCCACTGCATTAAAACCATTTACATTCGGCCTGGTCATTGTTCTGTTTCTGATGTTTGAACCAAGGGGAATCGCCAATTGGTGGCGCATTGTTCGTTCCTATACCAAATTGTGGCCGTTTAGGTATTAAGAGAATTAAGGAGAATTTGTTTCTTATCCATTTAGTTTAAAATTTCATTATTATCATTGGTTACAAGTATTTTCTTAATATAAAAAAGTTAATCAATAACTACATCAAAGGGGGAAAAATGAAAAATTCAAAACTATTCGTGTTGTTTGCATTAATTGCAATGGTCGTTATGTTCACGCAATCATGCGGTCAAAAGGAAGCGGAAAAGGCTGAAGTCCAAAAACAAGTTGAACAAGCAAAAGTGTATAAACTTGCGCTCTCCTTGGCTATTACTGGGCCGACTTCGGATGCGGGAAACCCTTATGCCAAAGGTGTTGAGGACTATTTCCACTATGCCAATGACATGAAAATCCTTGGTGATGACAGGATTGAGTGCGAAATCCGCGACGATCAGTACAAAACTGACGTCACCAAAAGAAATTTTGAAGATTTTATAACAAAAGGCATTGTTTTTTATCTCAATTATTCCACAGGAAGCACGCTTGCTTTGAAAAAAGACTTTGAGGAAGAGCAAATGCCCACCATACCGGCCTCCTTCCATGCCGGAAACCTGGTCGATTCCAACTATATCTTTCTTCCCATTGCATCCTATTCGGCCCAGGCCATCGGTCTTGCGGAATACGTAGTCAAGCATCATAAAGGCAGTACACCCAAGGTTGCCATGTTCATCCATCCATCCGCATTTGGCAGGGGACCGGTTTCAGATGTTGAGAAATCAGTTGCAGCAGGCCTTGACATGGAAATCGTGGAGGTTGTTGAGCACGGAAAGGATCTGGACAATACCGCCATGTTAAAACGCCTGGTGAGCAAAGGTGTACAATACGTCATTATTCAGACGATCCAGTCACCGGTTGCCACAATGATCAAAGATGCCGCCCGTCTTGGTATTGCTGCCAAAACATTTGGGGAAAAGGGGAAACTGACATTTTTAGGATGCCACTACACCGGCGGCAATGACTTGATCGCACTTGCCGGATCTGCTGCTGAAAATTTTTTCTGGACCACTTCCTACACCGTTACGTCCGAGCCTGGTGTGGGAACGAATGCACAACTTGCGCTGGCCCAAAAGTATGGCAGAGATGACAAGGCCGCAACCTCTCATAACTATGCAAACGGCATAATGGTTGCGCAGGTCGCAACAGAATGTATTTTGCGTGCAAAGGCAAGAGGAAAAAATATTACAAAAGAATCTTTATATGAAGAACTTCTTGCCATGAACGGTCTGAATGCATTTTATCCGGTAACAACCGTAGGACCGGTCACCTATTCAAAGGATGATAAGGCCGGTGTTGACACCCTCCAGCTTTATACGGTTAAAAACGGCGTGTTTAAATCCGTGGGCGCTCCGTTTATCCCTGAGTATACTGGAAAAATTAAATAGTATCCGTCCGACCGCTGAAAAACGGATTCAATCTGCAATGGTACCCCCTGTATCCCGGCTGTGATATTGGCCGGCGATACAGGGGCATGCAAACAAACTGAAAATTGTTTACCCATTTTCAAAGATCTTAAAAAAAGTCGCCCTATGGATAAAAAAAAGATAGAAAGCCTGCTTGAAGTTAACAATATCGAAGTGGTCTATAATGACATTATCCAGGTACTTCGAGGTGTCAGCCTCAATGTGAAAGAAGGCGGAATTGTGGCCCTCCTGGGAACCAACGGAGCAGGCAAAACCACAACCCTGCGGGCGATCAGCGGATTGCTGAAGCCGGAAAACGGATTTATCCGCGATGGTTATATCAAATTTAACGGAAGTAATATTACCAATGTGCTGGGGACAAGTGTGGTACGGCTCGGTGCGGTTATGGTTCCTGAAGGCCGCCGCGTTTTCAAACATCTTACCGTAAACGAAAACATCAGGGTCGGTTCGATTACCCGCAAGGACGGTATTGGAAATATCCGTTCCGACAATGATTTAATGTACGACCATTTCCCACGGCTTTCTAAAATTACCAACCGGATGGCCGGCTATTGCTCGGGGGGGGAACAACAGATGATTGCCATTGCCAGGGCACTGATGGCAAAACCGAAAATGCTCATGCTGGACGAACCATCCCTGGGCCTTGCCCCGCTTCTGGTAAAGGAAATATTTGATAATATTGAAACCATAAACAAAGAAATGAATACCACCATTCTGGTTGTGGAACAAAATGCTAAAATTGCCCTTAAAGTTTCCGACTATGCCTACATCATGGAATCAGGCAAAATTGTTCTTGAAGGTCCATCCGGGGAGCTGAAGGACAATCCGGATGTCAAGGAATTTTATATGGGCATTACCCAGGGAGGCGGCAGAAAATCTTTTAAAAATGTCAAATCCTATAAAAGACGCAAACGCTGGATGTAAATTACGCTAACCGGCAAAGATGCTTGGCCAAGGGTCAGGGATACGGAACAAAACATTTTTTCAAACATCCGGCGAGTTTCTGCAACAAGAGTGTCAATCATCCTTATGAAAGGATCAATGATGAATATTCTAGTCGCGTACAATGGAACCGATGAGGCAAAAGCCGCGTTGGATCTGGCCAAAGATTATGCAAATATACATGATGCCGTAGTTCACATCATAACATCCATGGAAGGCGGGTCCCGGGAAAAATTAAAAGCAATCACCCAAAGTAAAAAAGACCTCGAATACGCCCTGGAGCTTATGAAAACCAACGGCATTACGTGTGAAGGCTATCAAACGGTTCGCGGACTTTCGCCCGGAGAAGACATTATCCGGTATGCCGAAGAATACAATATCAAGCACATATTTGTAGGCATTGAAAAAAAATCCCGAACCAGAAAACTGCTGCTTGGATCAACAGCGCAATATATTATTTTAAAGGCCTCCTGCCCGGTTACAACCATACATTAATATCTAACCCGGATAAACCGGAACCCAATTGAAAAGTGAAAAGTTGTGGAATCGCTCCGCTCTGTCTTTTTATATATAAAATCGATAGAATACCTTCACTATTCATTATTCAATTCTCACTATTCACTTATAGCAGGTTCCCTCACACTATTTTTTGACGTTAAAAATACAACTTTTGGGATTTAGATACTGACTAATATTGTCATTCTGCAATCTGATACATTAACGCCACATCGGCCCGAGCAAACCGGGCTTTATCACGAAGTGTTGACCGGAGGTTAATTCATGGGGCTTTACGATTTCACTTTTTATGATGTTGTTAACCGCAATGCCATCTGTTATCCAAACCGACCTGCCTGGTTTGAAGCGGAAGACGGACGCACGATTACATTTTCAGCGGTAAAACGCCAGGTCGATTCGCTGGCTGCCGGCCTGCTGAAATCCGGAGTGAAAAAGGGCTCACGGATAGGGGTGGTAGGCAAGAATTGTTTTGAATATTTTGTCGTGTATGGAGCCGCAGCTGCTGTGGGCGCAATTGTCGTTCCGATTAACTGGCGTCTTTCCGCCCGGGAAATCGCTTTCAACCTGAATGACTGTGAACCGGTCTGTCTCTTTGTAGACCCGGAATTTGAGACACTGATTCAGGAAATCCAAAGCAGGCTTTCCTCGATTGATATATACTACAACCTGCAGCCTGGTAAGGGGAGCTTTGCCGACTATAACGCAACGGCAGACAAAAATGCAGCGATATTACTCCCGGAAGTTGCCTCGGATGACGGTTTCATCATCATCCATACCGCTGCTGTGGCCGGACGCCCACGGGGCGCCCTGCTGAGCCACCGGAACATCCTGTGTGCCGGCATGCAGTTGATGTATTGCTTTGGGCTGACTGCCGATGATGTGCATTTGAACCTGCTCCCCCTGTTTCATGTGGGTGGCCTGTTCATGGCCGCCCAGAGCTTCCAGGCCGGGGCACTGAATGTAAACATGCGCAAATTTGACGCCCTGCAGGCGGTCCGGCTGATCGCCGATAAACAGGTGTCCGTATTTTTTGACTTTGCACCGATTCTGGACACCGTTCTCAAAAAACAGGCGGAAACAGGGCTTGATATCAGCTCCCTGAAAACGGTCATGGGCCTTGATACTCCTGAAACCATCCAAAAATATCAAAGCCTGACCGGCGGGGTGTTCTACAGCTTGTACGGCCAGACCGAAACCTCGTCCCTGGCAACCTGGGGGCCATTCAATGACCGCCCCGGTTCAGCCGGGAAACCCATACCTTTGGCCCAGGTGGCAGTGCTGGACGATAACGATCAAATGGTAGCTTCCGGTGAAACCGGAGAAATTGCCATGCGCGGCCCCATGGTATTTAAGGGATACTGGAAACTGGAAAAAGACACCGCGCTGGCATTCCGCAACAACTGGCATCACACAGGCGATCTGGGCCGATTTGATGATGACGGATTTTTATGGTATGCGGGACGCAAGGCTGAAAAAGAATTGATCAAGCCCGGCGGTGAAAACGTTTACCCGGCTGAGGTGGAAAAAATAATCCTTGAACATCCGGCAATTGAACAAACCATTGTATTTGGCGTTCCCGACCCCAAATGGAAAGAAGGCATCAAAGCCGTCTGCATTCTAAAACCGGCCCACCGCCTGGAAGCCGGCGACCTGATCGAATTTGTCGGATCACGCATTGCCCGTTTTAAAAAACCGCAATACGTGGATTTCACGGACAAGCTGCCCATCACCCCGGGCGGCGGCATTGATCGGGCTAAAGCAAAAAAATTATTTGGCGGTGAGCAAACAGGATAAAGGAGTGTAAAAATGGTTAGAACTGAAATATCTCTTTTTTTAAAAAATGTTCCCGGTGAACTGGGAAAACTGGCAACACTTTTTTCTGAAGAAAAAGTAAATATCGACGCCCTTACCATTCAGGATGCATCCGCCTATGTTCAGCAGCTTTTCAGGGCCAGGGGAAAGTCGTTGAAAAGAATTGCTTCGGCCGCCAGTTACAATTCCATGAGTAAAGACTCATCCCAGTATGCGCTTATCCGAATACTCACGGATAACACCGATAAAGCAGTGGATCTCTTATCTCAAAAAAATTATATTTTTGATATTATACCGGTCATTGCCGTTCGCCTTGAGAACAGGCCCGGCGAACTGGCCAAAATGGCCACAAAATTCGGCGAAGAGGGAGTTAATATCAACTACGTGTATGGATCCGTTTCATCCCCGGATGAAAAATGCCTCTTTGTATTCTGCCCTGAAGATATTGACCGGGCATCCAAAATTTTTTCTGATTAGAGTAATAATGGTTTCACTGGGCCGGCACAGATTATAATATATTCTATTTCTTTAAATAAGAAAAAAGAAAGAGCGAAGCGATACCACAACTTTTCACTATTCACTTATTCATTTTTCACTTTCATTAGGGTTTACGTTTATCCTTTAAAATATTGTTGGAAATCACGACCCTCTGGATTTCCGATGTTCCTTCATAAATGGTGAACACCCTGGCATCCCGGTAAAAACGTTCCACAGGATAGTCTTTTGTAAACCCGTACCCCCCGTGGATCTGCAGGGCTTTTGCCGTAATCCGGTTGACCATCTCGGAAGCAAACAATTTGGCCATGGAAGCCTGGGCCGTATAATTTTCACCCCGATCCTTCATTGCAGCGGCCGACAGCATCAACTGCCGGGCAGCTTCCAGCTCGGTGGCCATATCCGCAATGATCCAGCGCAACCCTTGAAATTTGGATATCTTCTGGCCGAACTGAGCCCGTCCCTTGGCATATTTAACCGCCGCATCCAGAGCTGCCTGGGCAACACCCACGGACTGGGCCGCAATACCGATACGCCCGCCATCCAGCCCCTTCATGGCGATCTTGAATCCGTCACCGGGATTGCCCAGAATATTCTCGGCCGGGATCCGACAATTTTCAAAAATCAGGTCTGCAGTATCAGAGGCGCGAAGTCCCATCTTGTCTTCCAGATGCCCCACCATAAACCCCGGTGTTCCCTGCTCCACTATAAACGCGCTGATACCTTTATGCCGCTGTGCTTCATCGGTCTTGGCGGTTACAATGACAAGGCCCGCGTTTTTGCCGGTGGTCGTAAACCGCTTGGTTCCGTTTAATATATATTCATCCCCGTCACGCACGGCCGTGGTGGACTGACTCACCGGATCAGAACCTGCGTGGGGTTCGGTCAGGGCAAAAGCGCCGATAAATTTACCCGCGGCCATAGGCTTTAAATATTTTTCCTTTTGCTCCTGCGTGGCAAAATTCAAGATGCTTTCACACACAATGGAATTATGGACCGACATGACCACGGCAGTTGAAGCACACGAATAGGCGATTTCCGAAAGCGCGAGTACATATCCCACCGTATCGGCCGCCGATCCGTCAAATTCCAGCGGCACCATCATCCCCATCAAACCCAGATCAGCCATTTTTTTCAAATTGCCGGCAGGGAATTCCTTGGTGCGATCCCGCTCAGCAGCCGTAATCGCCACAACCTTGCGTGCAAATTCCCTTACCATATGCTGAATCATCAGTTGTTCATCAGTGAGATTGAAGGCCATGCTGTTCTCCTTTTGGGAATGATACAAATTTTAGGGCCGCAATAAAAATAATTACCACCGTTCAAGGATTCAAAAATCAGGGACCGTAAATCACAACCAGAAATTCAGCAGTTTCCGCGGATACGTTACGCAACTTGTGCTGGATGCCGGAGTTAAAATGCAATGATTCTCCCTCACCCAGGCTGTTGATATTATCCCCCACCATCACCTCGATTTTGCCTTTCAGTACATAAACAAATTCTTCACCTTCGTGCTGGTACCCGACGCCCGTATGCTCTGAATTCCCCTCAACGGCAACCCGAAACGCCTTGAGATGCTTGTTTTCAGCTCCCGGCGTCAGGGTGGTATAGGCATAGTTATCCGTGCGCTTGTTATAGGCCTTGATGCGGCTTTGCAGTTTGGATTCCTGTTCCTTGAAAAGAAGGCCCGAATCAATCTGTAAAGAGCGTGAGATCTGCAGCAAGGTCCCCACGGGGGGCATGACTTTGCCGGCCTCAAGCTGCTTGAGATAATCGACGGAACATCCGGTATCATTGGCCAGATTGCTCAGGGTTACTTTTTTTTGAGTCCGGAACTGTTTTATTTTTTTCCCTACCGGAACTATCATTACCGTTTTTTTCTTTACCATCTTTCCCCCCCACATCATTTTACAGGAGCTGTTTTTACTTGATCTGCGCCTATCTTCCATGCACCAGGATTCCGGCGCACCTTTTTTGCAAAAAATCATTCAAAACAGGCATTAATATTCATAGAACCCGCGTCCGGTCTTTCTGCCGAGCCAGCCGGCCTCCACATATTTTCGCAGCAGCGGACATGGTCTGTATTTGGAATCGCAAAACCCGTCGTAAAGGGTTTCCATGACGGCCAGACAAGTATCCAGCCCTATCAAATCAGCCAGAGCCAGGGGTCCCATGGGATGATTCATGCCAAGCTTCATGACCGTGTCTATATCCTCGGTTTTACCCACACCATGATACAGACAGTACACGGCTTCATTGATCATCGGCAACAAAATGCGATTGGCAATAAATCCCGGAAAATCATTGGCCTCGGCCGGCGTCTTGCCGAATTTGACTGCAAGTTCCCAAGTCGTATCAAAGGTCTCGTCACTAGTTGCCAGCCCTTTTATCACCTCAATCAATTTCATCACCGGCACCGGATTCATGAAATGCATGCCGATCACCTTATCCGGACGTCCGGTCTGGTTTGCAATCCGCCCGATGGGAATCGAAGAGGTGTTGGTGGCCAAAATTACCTCTGGGTTACATATCTGATCCAGGTCTTTAAAAATCTGAAACTTAATGGGCTCATTTTCCGTGGCCGCCTCCACCACAAAATCTGCTGAAGCCATATCGGCAAGTTCAACACTGGTTTTAATTCTTCCCAAAACCGCAATTTTTTCCGCTTCGGTCATCTTCCCTTTGTTTACACTGCGGTCCAGGTTTTTCCCAATGTTGCCAAGGCCTTTTTCTATAAATTCGGTCTTTATATCATTCATGATCACATGAAGCCCGCTCATGGCAACGACCTGAGCAATACCATTTCCCATCTGTCCGGCGCCGATCACGCCAAATGTCTTTATTTCCATTGATTATCTCCTTTCTTCTGCAAATATCAGTTTTTTTATTCAAGCTTTCGGCTAATGGCTAACCGCTCAAAAACATTTTACCGTTTTACCACCATGGCAACAGCTTCACCACCCCCCAGGCACAGGGAGGCCAGGCCGGTTTTCCTATCCTGCCGAATCATCTCATACAGCAGCGTCACCAGAACCCGGCAACCGCTGGCACCGATGGGGTGGCCCAGGGCCACGGACCCGCCGTTGACATTCACAATGGCCGGGTCCAGGCCAAGCTCATTCATAACAGCTACCGTAGATCCGCTGAACGCCTCATTTATTTCATAAAGATCGACATCTTCAAGGCCGATCCCCTCTTTTTTGAGACACTTGGGAACCGCCCACAGGGGAGCCACCAGAACATATTTCATGTCAATACCAAATGATGCCTGGGCTCCTATGGCAGCCATGGGACGCAAGCCAAATTCCTCGGCCCTGTCTCCGGCCATTACCACCACTGCTGCTGCCCCGTCACTGATGATGGACGCATTGCCGGCGGTGCCCAGCCCGCCTTTTGTAAAAACCCCGGGCATCTTTGCCAGACGTTCATAATCGGTTTCTCGAGGGCATTCATCCCGGCTGAACAAAACCGGATCTCCCCTGCGCTGCGGAATTTCAACAGGCACGATCTCCTCTTTGAACCGCCCGGATTCAACAGCATCAAGGGCACGACGATAGGACTCCGCCGCATACCGATCCTGATCTTCACGACTGACATCATATTTTTTGGAACAAAGCTCGTTTGAAATACCCATATGAAAATCATTGACAACATCCCACAGCCCGTCGTGAACCATATGGTCTTCGATGGTGCCCGGTCCCATGCGATACCCGGTCCTGGCCTTATCCAGGTAATAGGGAGCTCTGCTCATGGATTCCATACCGCCGGCAACCACCACATCCGCATCGCCGGTCTGAATCGCCTGTGCCGCAAGCATCACGGATTTTAGCGCGGAACCGCAGACCTTGTTCACCGTAAAGCATTCAACTTCCCAGGGCATGCCGGCCAGAACAGCGGCCTGCCTGGCCGGGTTTTGACCATACCCGCAGGGCAGCACCTGCCCCATAATCACCTCGTCAACTACCTCTTTTTGAATACCGGCACGTTTTACGGCTTCATCGATCACAATCCCGCCCATTTTTGTCGCGCCCATGCTGCTCAAAGAGCCGTTAAAAGCCCCCAGCGGCGTACGCACAGCACTCACAATTACTGCTTCCCGCATTCAATACATCTCCTTTTTTTATTTATCCCAAATTTCTACTTTCCAATTTCAAACCCTAAACCTCAAAACCGGCAACAGGCCTTACGGTGTTTTGATTTAAAGCGGGTAACTGTCTGAACGTATTAGTACGCGTTAATCGGAAACAGCAAGCTGCACAAAAATTTATAAATGCCATCTGGACTGTCAATTATTGACTAAACTTATTTAACACCGAAAACCTGTTTCCGGTATTACGCGTACTTATGCGTGAGTTCTACACGTTTTAAATCAAAATTCCGTAAGGCCGGGTCTCAAAAATTATTGGCCATTAAAAAGAACCAATTCCCCCAATGAAGACACTACATATTACGGCGATACCGACCGCCGACATCATACAGGGCCTGCGTGATCTGCCCCAGGCTGCAGTAGCGCACCGTATCCATCAATTCACCGAAGATATTCTCACCGGCCAGAGCCGCCTTTTGAAGCTTCTTCAGGGCTTCGGGCGCCTTTGCACCGTTGCGCTGCCAAAACTGGGCAAGACGCTTGAGCTGAGACTGTTTTTCCGCTTCGGTGGACCGGGACAATTCCAGGCACGACATGGACTCATCAAAATTCACCCCGCCTGCATCCGGGTCCCGAAAGGTGTTGACCCCGACAATCGGCAATTTTCCGGTATGCTTTAAAACCTCATAATAAATAGATTCATCCTGAATCCGCCCCCTCTGATAACCGGTTTCCATAGCCCCCAGGACTCCCCCCCTATCGGCGATACGGTCGAACTCTATGAGTACCGCCTCCTCCACCAGATCGGTCAATTCTTCAACGATAAAACTGCCCTGCAGGGGATTCTCGTTTTTGGCCAGGCCCCATTCGCGGTTAATGATCAACTGAATAGCCAGGGCCCGTCGAACCGACTCCTCACTGGGAGTGGTGATGGCTTCATCAAATGCATTGGTATGCAGACTGTTGCAGTCATCGTAAATGGCGCACAGGGCCTGCAGCGTCGTCCGGATATCGTTGAACTGAATATCCTGGCTGTGCAGGCTTCGCCCGGACGTCTGAATATGATATTTAAGCATCTGGGACCGCAGGGACGCTCCGTATTTTCCCCGCATGGCCACCGACCAGATACGCCGGGCCACCCGGCCGATGACGGTATATTCCGGATCCATACCATTGGAGAAGAAGTAGGATAAATTCGGTGCAAAACTATTGATATCCATTCCCCGGGAAAGATAATACTCCACATAGGTAAACCCGTTGGAGAGCGTCAATGCCAGTTGGGTGATGGGGTTGGCACCGGCCTCTGCGATATGGTATCCGGAAATGGAGACCGAGTAAAAATTTCGCACATCATTATCAATAAAAAACTGCTGAATATCCCCCATCATTTTCAGGGCGAACTCGATGGAAAAGATACAGGTATTCTGGCCCTGGTCTTCCTTTAAAATATCGGCCTGGATCGTTCCCCGAACGTTTTGTAAAACCTGGTCGCGAATTTCGCGATATTTGGCATCAGTCAATTTCACCGAACTTTCCGCAAGATATTTATCCACCTGCTGATCAATGGCCGTATTTAGGAACATGGCCAGCATGATCGGGGCCGGGCCGTTGATGGTCATTGAAACCGATGTACTGGGCGCGCACAGGTCAAAACCGTCATACAATACCTTGACATCATCCAGGGTACAGATGCTGACCCCCGAGTTGCCTATTTTCCCATAAATATCCGGCCTCACTTCAGGATCATAACCATAAAGGGTTACCGAATCAAAAGCCGTGGACAGCCGCTTGGCCTCATAGTTGGAAGACAGCAGCTTAAAACGCTGATTGGTTTTGAACGCATCTCCTTCGCCGGCAAACATGCGGGTAGGCTCCTCATCTTCCCGTTTCAACGGAAAGACGCCGCCTGTAAAAGGAAAATACCCGGGCAGATTTTCCCGTCGCATCCAGCGGTAATTCTCTCCGGGATCCGTGAATTTGGGCAGTGCAATTTTGGGAATCTTCTGATGGGACAAGGATTCGCTGTACAGCGGCACCCGTATCTCCTGTTCCCGCACATGGTAAACCAGTTCATCACGGGCATACATATCCCGCACCTGATCCCACTGCTTCAGTAGTTTGTCTGTTTCCCCGGCAAGGTGATTTTCAGATGCGGCCAACTCTTTTTTCAGCGGCTCTATTCCACCGGTCGAATCATCATCAGGCCGGTCCTTTCGCAAAGCAGCGATACTTTCCTGCAGATGCCATATGCGCCGCACCACCGAAGCCTGCTCTTCCGTGTCCTGATGATATGTTCTGACCGTCTCTGCTATCTCCGCCAGATACCGGGTCCGGTCAGGCGGTATAATAATGGTCTTGGAGCTTGAAGTTTTAACATTGGCCCTTTGCAGGGTGGATTCAAATTTTACCCCGGTATTTTCAGCGATCGTATCCAACAACGCCTGATACAACCCGGTTACGCCGTCGTCATTGAACTTGGAGGCAATGGTGCCGAACACCGGCATCTCTTCCACTGATTTTTCCCACTGCTCACGATTGCGCTGAACCTGTTTGCGGACATCCCGAACCGCATCTTCGCCGCCGCGTTTTTCATATTTATTGACGACAATCAGATCGGCATAATCCAGCATATCTATTTTTTCCAACTGTGAAGCCGCGCCGAATTCACTGGTCATCACATACATGGAGACATCCACCATATCCGTGATTTTAGAATCTCCCTGGCCGATACCGGCAGTCTCGGCAATCACCAGATCATACCCCGCCGCCTTGACCACATTGATCGCATCCACCAGGGCCTCGGTCACTTCCGCATTGGATTGCCGGGTGGCAAATGACCGCATATACACCCTCGGATTCATGATGGCGTTCATCCGGATGCGGTCCCCCAGAAGGGCACCGCCGGTTTTACGACGGGAAGGATCACTGCATAAAATGGCTACATTCACATCTTTCAAGTCATGCAGCAAACGCAGAATCAATTCATCCGTCAATGATGATTTTCCGGCACCACCGGTCCCGGTAATGCCCATGACCGGAACCTTCCGATCGCCTATTTTCCGTTTCAGAGAAGATTGAATGCCGGCCAGGCGGCCATCATTTTCGGCTCTGGCCAGTTCCACGGCCGTAATCATATTGGCCACGGCATATTTATTGTCCGGCTGCAACCGATCAACCGTAAACCCGGTGTTGTCGACAGTTGGAAAATCAAGCATTTTTACCATATGGTTGATCATGCCCTGCAGGCCCATTTTGGTGCCGTCCTCAGGAGAATATATCTTGGCCACCCCATACGCTTCCAGCTCCCTGATCTCATCGGGGATAATAACACCCCCTCCGCCGCCGAAAACCTTTATATGGGCAACATTGTTTTCCCTGAGCAGATCCACCATATATTTAAAAAATTCAATATGGCCTCCCTGATAACTTGAAACGGCAATGCCCTGGGCGTCTTCTTCGATGGCAGCATCTACAAATTCCCCGGCCGACCGGTTGTGCCCCAGATGAATCACTTCCACACCGGCAGCCTGCAGCAATCTGCGAATAATATTGATGGAAGCATCATGACCGTCAAAAAGCGACGTGGCGGTAACCACCCGGATATTATTCTTCGGTTTATATACTTTCACTCCAGAGTCCATATCCTCTCCTTCGCCTTACTTGCAACAGGCCTTTATATATTGAACGGAACCGTCACGGTGTGCAGTTATCGGTTTGCGGTTTAAAGAACCAAAATAACTATCCAAAATGCTTCAATCGTCGGCCCGGCAGCGTTGCAAAAGCTTATTGGTACAGCTGTGAACCGACAACCGTGAACGCTTGCCATAGATCATTTTTTTTACGCAACATGCCGCCGGTTGAGAATAAATTCGGTTTGAAGTTCTATGTAATCATCAATACTGTAGTGGCGGGCCAGAAACCAGCGCCGAAAAGTCCACATATGCCCCATTACGGATATATTATGGGCCACTATTTCCAGGGATTGCTCATTGAGCCAGGGCAGATCTCCATTGGCAATCAGGCGGGCCAGGACACCCATAAAAATCCCGGTAATTCGCACTTCGTTCTCCAAGACATGTTTGCGCCACTGAAGCGGAAGAGACTGTGTTTCCTGATAAATCAAAAGAATATGATCACTCATGCGATGGCATACCAAAAAATATTCACGAATAACTTCAGTGAGTGCATTTTTACCGGTTTTGGCCCTGTTTAATGCTTCAGATACCGCACTCTCGACTTCGGCATGGATGGCATCGCATACCAGATATAATACATCCTCCTTGGAGCCCACATATTCGTATAAAGATCCTATGGAAAACCCCGCTGCCAGGGCAATCTGCCGGGTGGTTGTTTTGTGAAACCCTTTTTCAACAAACAGCCCTACTGCCGCATCAACGATCTGCCGGCGTCTCTTTTCAACCAGATCAGGGTTTTTAACGTGGGTGGGGACATCCTTTGTTCCGCTCTGCTTTGAATTCATGTTCACCATGTTGGAATCTAAATCTTATTCCGGTATAAACCGGCGGTTGTTGCAATTCACATAATATGAACGAGCGCTCAGTCAAAACTTATACTGTTCCTGCTCCCCCATTGTCAAGTTTTTTTCATCTACGTCACCAAAAACCGTTATGTACAGCGATTTTATATTCCCTTGTGCTACCTCTATAAACGTTTGAGCGGTATTGAAGTCGGACCATCGAACGGCATCTCCGTATATTCCGGATGTGTCTTCAAATTTTCATGTTTTTTGCATGTCTTTGATCGAGGCACAACCCGCGACCATGAGTATTAGAAAAAGCGTTACGGTGGCATAGATTTTCATTATTATCCTCTATCCGGTTCTTTATACCCTGAAAGTATTTTACTCTGATCGCACATTACCTCTCGCTGTCTGACTTTCATGAAGAAATAGGTACTGCTGGGCCATTAAAGTCAGGTAGGGAGGGGCAAATGCAACACCGAATAAGATAAAAAATACCGAGCCGTTTGCATTGCACACCAGCAAAGTGAAGAAAAAAAGTGCGGCCAGCAGGCGCAGCAAGAGTGTTTTTTTCTCGACATTTATCCCGACCCGAAATCGTAAAAAAATAAAAACCAGACCGATTGACAGGGTCCATGCTGTCGCCGCTACAAGCTCTGCTTCTATGGGAATGTTTATCCAGCGAAAGACCCCCCACCAAGATACCAAAAGAAACAGGTGAGTCCCAACTGCCGGAAAGACTATAATGAGAAGACTAAACCACAAGCGATAGTTTCGCCGTCTACCCTCCTCATAGAGATAGGCACACAGAAAGGCAAAGCAGGCCCATCCAAGAATCCCGATGAGGGGAACATTGAAAATCCCGGGTTCTTGCCAGGCCCAAAAACCACTGCGCACCGACACCGTTTCGATAAATGCAGCGTCGGTCAGGACGATACCGCCGACAGCCAGCGGCACAAGCCTGTGCCCGTATCCAAGCAGTTGGGACGCCAGGTCCCATGCACAGTGGATGAGGACAGGCCATATGATAATGACCATCAAAGGGAGATGGCTCACGAATATGTGCCAGCTTTGGCTATAGCTATAAAAGGCATACAGGCGTATGCAGCTCTCTTCGACAACCCAGGCTGCACAGGAAATAAGAACTATCCATAGAAGAAAATGCCCGCCGTCGGGGCGGTTTACCGTAAGCATTACAACATAAAAGGTAGTAATTGAAATTATGAGCAGTTCAAAGAGAAACATGTTTACAGCCCAACGCCCGGCAGACCGGCGACAATCCATAGGTGATAGGTGACGAGCATGGCGACGCCTATCCATGTTATTCGAATGCAGTCTTTGGCGGTAATTCCTCGACTCATAGCACGTTTATAGAAAACGAGCTGTAGAAACGGCGCCACAACCATAACGAAGATACGCCACGGAACAAACCCCAGGATATAGCCGATCGACAGGACAGCTATGGAAGTGAAGATGAGCCAGTCGACAATATGAATTGCCGTCGGTATTCCGTGGACCGCCGGATAGGTTCGAATTCCTGCAATAGCATCGCCTTTTACATCTCGAAGATCATAAATCACCTCATAGCTGATTTCAAACAGAAAGAAAAAAACAGCCGAAAACATCACGGTCGCCCAGCTAATTCCCGGCGGAAAACAATGAAGTTGGTTTCCCCAGAATGCCGTGGCAAGGGGGTACCCGAATACAGTGATGAGAAAACCGACGGCTGAGGCATTGTTCTTCCAGAAATATAGTTGCTTCAAGCGCCGTTTTCCGGGCAAAAGGGGAAAGTTGTAAAACAAACCCAGCACATGGCAGGTGATCCGGAGACCGGTTATGGCAGGGTTTAAGAAATGCACCACAATCAGGGAAACCAGCAGAAACGGAAAAACGATCGATAGCAGCTGTCTGCGTTTCCGATAGACAAAGACGGTTCCGATAATCTCGTTGGCGCTGTCTTCTTCAAGGTCAACCGTCTTGTTTATCAGGTTGACGATATACCAGTCCAATGCGCAGACCGCCGTAATGAGCCATTGATATGCGCCGACGAATAGCCAGCCGAACGTAAACACCCCCATTGCCGCGATCATCGTGATGTGGATCCGGCTGATATCGGCAAATATGCGCCAAACCGGTTCTTCTCGTAACGCATCTATCTGTTGGCTATCCGAAGCATTTGAAGGCAACGTCATTTGAGTCGTCTCACGATATTCTTATCGAATTATGCTGATAACTCGCATTGTGGCCATCCTTGGCGGGGCACCACAAAATATATGAATGTGGTTTTGATCAAAACCAACTTTATCAATAACGATTTCGTATCTTTCGGAAAGGCCTTTTAACGTTTCCTTAATACATTCTTTTATCTCGCTATTGAGTAAAGCTTTGTGGTATTTAACCGCTGTGACCATATGATAACGAATTTTATATACACTATGCGCTGTTTTGCCTAATTCCATGATGACGCATTATAACACTGCCTTTTACCCCGCCGCAAGCGGTTGGGGTATAAAAAAGAATAATCAAGTCCTGCTATGTGAATAAATTATGGAATTTAGCCTTAAGTTTTGGATAGGAATTACCTTATTAATAATCAATCAACCTCTTGGTTGGGGGGGCATGTTGATATGCAATGCCCTATCTATAAGTAAGCACAATGCGCTTTTTTCCTTCCTGGGTATAGGGGCATACGCTTTAAGCTGGGGGATACTAGGATTGGGTTTGTTAATGGCAGGTCCAGAAGGGGTCAAATACTTTCGCGGTTTGCTCAAGAAATTATGGAGCTTCTTTGCACGGCATTTCGATTAATCACACTTGCCATCGGGTCGGAGGGGTGGGATTGAGCTGTTGAAAAAAGCGAAAGCCCCCGGGAAAGCGGGAGGACAGGGCATGCAACAGGACCTGACGTTAAAACCGTAACCGGGGACGTTCGTGCAGAACGTTCATAAATCCAAATGAATGTCCTTGATATCAGGCTTCTTCCCTGTTGATATCATTCGCGTCACGCAAGAATTCGTAACACCGAGATATCGGGCGATATCAGCCCCGAAATAACCGAGCTGCCTGACACCGATCCACGATATTGCACGCCGGGCGTTTGCCGCAGCCCTTCTTCGACCTCCTGTCCGAAGTTCACCAATGGAAACATCATATTCTTTGGATACCTTCCGGGCAAGGGCTTTAATATCGATTCGTTGTCCCGACAGTCTTAAATTCTTTTTAACAAGATCATCAAGGCCCGATACGACCTGTTTGACAAAATCTCCGTCTCCGAGTATCCGCTGAACAGAGGCTTGGCTTTCACCGCGCCTCCGACTGGCGAGAACTGCTGACCAGCCACCCATACTTCGGATTAATCCGCCGCCGACCAATTCCGGTCTGCGGCCCTGATCAATGCCTTTTCCAATGTATCGCGAATAATTTCTTTTTGAATTGCCGGTGTCCCCGAAAAAAGACAACACGTGCTCGGTGTTCTGCCATTTCCGCTCAACTTTACCGACAATCGCAGAATGTCCGGACCATGGATTTCGATTCAGTCCTTTCAAATCCTTAACCAGCCCAGCCCGCAGCAATTTCAGATGAATATATCGAACCAGTTCTTTCAGATAAACATCCTCCTGACAGACAATAGATTTATATCGGTTTTGAAACAAATGGCCGTGTCTGTGATGGCGCCTGTTAAAATTTATGACATAACCGGTGAGGATTTTGCGCATACTGGTGGCTAACGGCAAATTCTTTGTTTTACAAAGGATATAAAAATGATTCGGCATCAAAACCCAGGCATAGATTTCCATTGCGCCATCCTGGGCCAGGGTCGACAAACGGCCTATAAAATCATTGCGATCGATATCGCTACGAAATATTTCTCTTCGCTCAATACCCCGGCCCATGACATGGTGCAACATGCCCGGAGCATCTAATCTTGCTAATCTCGGCATACCCTGTAATTGTAATTTGTATACTTACGATTAATCGTCAAGCACGAATGTCCCCCATTATTCTTACAAAAATCCGGACCCAATCCTGATTTTTTGGTTTTTTCATTACTCTGTTGACATTATTAAAAAGCGAGTTTATTATAAAAGCGTTATAAGCTATTATTCAAATTCTGCACCCTACTGAGTGCCCGACCGAAAACTCTGCCCGCCAGCCGGATTTGAACATCGCTAAATTATGTATATATATAGTTTGTAGCAAATTCATTTTGGGTAAAGGGAGATTGCTCCCGAAAAAACGGGTTTTTCGGCTATGCTTAAAAAAACACCTCTCCCTTAGCTGTGCTTTTTTCCATAATTATACATGCTCTTGTTGTGTAGCTTGCCGATATCTCACAAGGCTAATTTTATCTTGGCGGTGCTGGCGGTTTAATTTTTTTGCCGTATCTTTCCACTCAATATTGGAATGTCGCGGACTACAACAGCTAAGATTATATATCGTTCAAAACCTTTAATGCCGTGATCCGGGCAACGATCTAACGCATGATTTTCAAGGCATTGATCGCCCATTCGACCGCTGAATGCTGGTGTTTGGCTTTAGTAAAACGTTCAGACTTTTAGATAGCCTTTTTTTCCCAAAAATCGGATTTTGCGAGGCAGCACGACATAGTCCAAAATTTCAACAAGTGATCCCCTTGGTTCTTGGGAATGTAAAAGTCTTTGTTAAAACGTCAGCTTTTAAGATTTGAAAATATTGCTTTTGCTTCTTTACCCATCGGCACCGCAACATGGTCATAGGTTTGTTGTTGTGTGACTTGATGATGCAAAATAAAGCCGTGTTGATCTTCGAGGATACAGACCCTTAGCCCTATCTTTTGAGCAACACCGGCTTTGCCCTTGCTGATCCACTCGTGTGCGGTTCGAATAATGAAAATATTTTTTTGGCGATGGGATTCTTTTTGCCATTAACTACGCGGCGCTGAATCTGCTCCATTTGTCGTTTAGCTGTGATACCAAATTGGGAACATTCAAGCGCAATTAACTGAATAATTTTTTGGATCGCATCCCGTAGATTTTTGTCGGTTGGATAATGGACATCGGTTTCAGCTACAAAGGAATCACAACGGCTATGAAGTACTTGGTTCCCCCCAACCATTTTGTCGCCGGCATTGACAGCTACCTAATTGATTTTATTCAAAATTTAGGGGAGGGATAGCGGTATATTATACTTGCCGGGCCGCCCCATTTTGGCGTTGGTATTTTGGGGCACGATGTTTGCCAATATTTTAAAAAATTTTCCGAATCGATTCAATTTTGAATATTCAGAATGAATCGGTAAAAAAATTCGGTAAAAGCCACTAAAACTATAGAAAGGAGAATCACCATGAGCGATGAGATTTTAACCTCGGCTGGAAGACAGCAGTTTGTTTGGGTAAAGGACAATAAGGGTAACGAATATGCGTGCCCGGTGGATGTACTTAAAAAACCCGAGGAATTGACTGAGGAAGAAAAGTCCAGTTGCATTGACGATGCATCGGTCCCGCAGTCAACGGCAGGCGGTTAATGTCGTCGGCCTGTTTTTTATAGGGTCCGATTTTAGATGGGGGCGAAATAGCAGATAGCTGCCCCCATTTTTTTGTGCAATCCAGTTGTTTGAACAGCAGCAATAATTCTGGCAGAGATTGTTGTTTGATAATATCGTCCAACCAGTCGGCTAATAAAACCAACAGGGTCTTCATTCTTGACACATTTAATTTTTTCTTAATCTTTGTATCCCTGGTACGCCTGCATGCCTGGGGCACCCCGGATTTTCCAATCCCGAAATAAAAGGGGACGTTCGGCAGACCGTTCACAAGTCTAAATTGATGTCATCTATCTCCGGCTTCTTCCCTGATGATATCATTCGCGTCACGCAAGAGTTCGTTACACCGAGATATCTGGCAATATAAGCCCCGGAATAACCGAGTTCCCGGACACCGATCCACGACATGTGCTTTTAGGGACGTGTGCTTTTAGGGACATTCTATACCTCCTTATGTCAAGATATTTTTATTCCCTGTATAATCAATATCTTATAGTTTTTTAATAATTTAGGGCATACCTCACCGGTTGTAAATGAAAGAAGTATTTCGGCAGTTTCTCTTCACGGCGAACACCA
>Ga0207996_1000357_pt1 | contig 41992 bp, 32 predicted proteins | sample AntAceMetag02UKG_FD_184773 | JGI IMG/M metagenome (GOLD analysis project Ga0207996, IMG submission 184773) | Saline lake microbial communities from Ace Lake, Antarctica - Antarctic Ace Lake Metagenome 02UKG (SPAdes) (version 2) | ecosystem: Environmental > Aquatic > Non-marine Saline and...
GGGCCTTTACCCCCACCGTTTCAAGGGGAGATAAACTATTCGCGGGACAACCCATCGGAACCGTCCAGGAAGGTCTGTTGATTCACAAAATCATGATCCCGTTCCATGAGCCAGAGGCCGTGGAAGTAACGTGGATTCAACAGGGGAGCTTTACCGTGGATACGGTAGTCGCACGTATTAAGGGGCAGGACGGAGCTGAGAAAGAACTGACCCTTTGCCGGAAATGGCCTGTCCGTCGACCCATTCCCGAAGTCATGCTGCGAAAACGAAGGGTGGAGCGGCTTTACCCTCATGAACCTATGACCACTACCACCCGGATTATCGATACCTTTTTCCCCATCGCACTGGGGGGGACCGCGTGTATCCCCGGCCCTTTCGGAGCCGGAAAAACCGTTTTGCAGAGCCTTATCTCGCGGTATTCCACCGTGGATATCGTGATTGTGACCGCTTGCGGTGAGCGGGCGGGAGAAGTGGTGGAAACCATTAAAGAGTTTCCCGAAACCCAGGATCCCCGCACCGGCGGCTCACTGATGGACCGCACCATTATCGTCTGCAATACCTCTTCCATGCCGGTGGCAGCCCGGGAATCCTCTATTTATACGGGTATTACGCTGGGGGAATATTACCGGCAGATGGGATACCATGTACTGGTGATCGCCGATTCCACTTCCCGATGGGCCCAGGCCATGCGAGAAACCTCCGGGCGGATGGAAGAGATACCCGGGGAAGAAGGCTATCCCGCCTACCTGGATTCAGCCATCAAAAGCGTTTACGAGCGGGCGGGTGTGTTACGGTGTCCGGATCAATCCGTTGGAAGTCTGACCATGATCGGCACGGTTTCGCCTGCCGGCGGTAATTTTGAAGAACCTGTCACGCAGGCAACTTTGGCCACCGTGAAGACATTCCTTGGCCTTTCTTATGACAGGGCTTACAAACGTTTTTATCCCGCCATTGATCCCCTGATTTCCTGGTCCCGTTATCTGGACCAGCTCAAGGACTGGTTCACCGACAATCTGAATCGTTCCTGGGTCGAAGATGTGAAATCCATGCATGAACTGTTTGTGAAGGGAGACGCCATCTATCAGATGATGCAGGTCACCGGCGAGGAAGGGATCAGTATCGAGGACTTTGTCACGTGGCAGAAAGCCACCCTGGTGGATATGGTTTTCCTGCAACAGGATGCTTTTGACGATGTGGACGCTTCCATGCCCCTGGATCGCCAGCTTGAAAGCTTTCAACTGGTCAAAAAGCTGACTCAGCAGACGTATCGGTTCGCGGATAAGGACATGGCTCGCCAGACGTTTACAACGATCACGGGACTCTACAAAAACCTGAACTACAGTCCCGGAACATCGCCAGAATACGAACGGTATTCCCGGGAAATTGAAGAACTGGCTCAAGAATTTTCCGCTGATTAATCACTTTCAGGCTTTCTTGCCCCCTGCTTTTTTACCCCTTGCCTTTTTACTGGCCTGGAGTTTCTCACCGAGTTTGTGCTTTTTGGCGGTGGCGCTTCGTTCTGCTGACAGGGACTTGGCGGCCAGGGATTGCCGGGATGAGAAGCCGTATTTCTTACGGTATTCCTTTGAATCCAGGCCGTGTTCTTTTAGAAGATGTTTGCTGGTCAGAATCTTGAATTCCCGTCCACATTCAAGGCATATAACCTTGTTTTTCAGAATCGATTTCTTGGGATCCAGTGCGGGTTCAGCGGGTTCCTCGATGCCGGCCACATCTCCCTCTTCCAGACTCTTGAGGTCCTTCAACGTCTGAAAAGTTTTTGTCAGGAAGCTTTCCATCTCTTCGGCTGACATACTTGAGTGAGACGCCTGGGCGGTTGCCAATTCCACCACCATTTCCGTGAGGGTTTTTGCCATTGGTTCATTCTCCTTTCAAGAAACGATTAACTGTTAGCATGTTTACGGTGAGATACGCTATCTCGGAGAGCATCTTAAAATAAGATAAATATGTCAATACTTTTGTGAAAAAATGTCTGAAGTGAGCCCCAAGGGTTCGGTCCATCTATTTGATTGACCCCAAAACCGAGATTTTGCTACTATCGGCAACGCCCTTTGAGGCGGAACACCCTTCGTATCCCGTTTCTTCTGCGAGAGAAAAATTGAATCAATTACAAAGTTTTCTGGGCTTTCTCATGCTGCCCTTTCTGGCCTGGCTCTTTTCAGAGGGTCGAAAGAATATCAATTTCAGAACCCTGATTCCCGGTTTGTTGTTGCAGGTGTGCCTGGCCCTGCTGTTACTGAAATTTCCGGGAAGCCGGGAGGTTTTTGGTTGGTTGAATAAAGGTGTACGGGCTATTGAGGAGTCCACCCAGGCGGGAACCGGTTTTGTGTTTGGTTATCTGGGAGGCGGTCCCCTCCCTTTTGACGAGAAAAATCCCGCTTTCAGCTATGTGCTTGCCTTTCGGGGGTTGCCACTGGTACTGGTGATCAGCGCTTTGACGTCCCTCTTTTTTTATTGGCGTATCATCCCCTGGGTAGTCAATGGTTTTGCGTGGATTCTGAGGCGGGTTATGGGAATCGGCGGTGTGGAAGGCCTCGGCGCCGCGGCCAATGTCTTTATCGGCATGGTGGAGGCGCCGCTGTTTGTCAGACCCTATCTTTCGAAGATTTCCAGGAGCGAACTCTTTACCATTATGGTGTGCGGCATGGCTACGATTGCGGGTACGGTGATGGTCTTGTACGCTTCCATACTTCAGCCGGTGGTCCCCGGTATTATGGGGCACCTGTTGGTGGCATCCATTGTCAGCGCCCCGGCGGCTATTGCCATATCTAAACTCATGGTTCCCGAGATATCCGATTCGTCCGGGGAAGCCCTTGCCGTACCAAGGGGAGCACGGAGCGCCATGGATGCCATTACCAATGGCGTTCTGGGTGGTATCAAGCTCCTGATCAATATTATCGCCATGCTGGTTGTTTTTGTGGCCCTGGTCCATTTGCTGAATCTCGTTCTGGCGTTCCTGCCGGAAATATTCGGTAAACCGGTGACGTTCGAGCGGCTTGTGGGTTATATCATGGCGCCCGTCGCCTGGCTCATGGGGATCCCGGGACCGGAGATTGTTACCGCGGGAGGGTTGATGGGAATTAAAACCGTGTTGAACGAATTGCTGGCCTATCTCAATCTCGCGGAATTGCCCCAGGGGGCATTGTGTGAAAGGAGCCGTCTGATCATGATTTATGCCATGTGCGGCTTTGCCAATTTCGGTTCACTGGGTATCATGATCGGTGGTTTGGGTTCCATGGCGCCGGAAAGGCGGGATGAGATTGTGGGGTTGGGACTCAAATCCATTGTGGCGGGGACCATCGCCACCTGCATGACCGGCGCGCTGGTGGGGATGATTTACTAAGGCTCACGCAAAGCCGCAAAGTATTAACAATTAGCAGCAGGTTTCTTCTATTTCTTCGTACGCTTTATCCATCCATTTCTCTATCTGATCGGCGTATTCATTGGGACTGGTTTCCATCCCACATGACCTGCAGGAGACTTTTGCATTGGCTCAACGGCCGTGCAGTTCAGCCGGCCCACCACAGAATATGCAGATTAATTCGGGCATGCGTGCCTTTCGAAGCCTTCGGTTTAGGCGATCCAGAGGGTTTCCAAATAAGAGAATGCAAAATCAATCACCATTTTAGGCCGATTATTGTTTAAATCCCAGGAGACAAAAGGGGTTAACTGGTCAATAATCGTCTCTCTTTCCACATTTAGCGCGTTGCCGATGGTGGTGGCGGAGGTTTTGACCGTTTCAAGAATGATTCTATCCAGTTTCACCGCCTCATTAATCGATTTCAAGTTGGGGTTGCTCTGAAGCTGTTCAATGGCCTCTTCCCAGTGGATGGCATCAATTTTACGGCGCAGAACATAGCCATTTCCCCGGTCACGGATGATCAGCAAAATGGGATTTGTTTTCAATTGTGCACTTTTTATTTTGGCATTGGGCATTCTCTCTGAAATCCGGGTCAGCAATTCACCTTTTTCTCGAAGGATGTCGATCTGCCTGGCCTGAACCCTTTCGAAGATGAAGGTTTTGTTGTCAATCTCAATTTCTTTCAATCGGGTGGGATCAAACCCCAGATCCATGAGGTCGCCCAGGGTCAGGGTGTCTTCATAGGTTTTGTGGTTCTCCTCTAGCCACAATAAAAAATTGGGCCTTCGATAATTGGGCAGTGATTCGATGATTTGGGCAGGTTTTTGCTTCAGCTCTTCCGGAAGCTTTGACAATAACCCCAATGCCCCCATTACAACGGCGTCCTCTTTTACGAATTCCCTCGGCGCATAAGATTTCACCTGCAATTTATGGATGCCGGCATCTAGAACAATCTGTTCGGTTGATTCCCCACCGGTATATCCCACAAGGTCGCCGATCCGGCGCCTGAAGGCAATGAATTTGGTCACAAAGCGGGTAAATAGGAAACGCATGAAGACTGAAGATCGAGATCCCTGGAGCTCTGAATGGAAATAGGTCATCAGTGCCTGGTAGAGTTCCCTGAATTCATTCAGCGTTTTTTTGACCATGGTTTCGTTTTCTCGAATATCAATGACTGCTCGTTTCCGCTTCAAGTGATACATGAGTTTCAGGACCGGTTGTTTCAGATCCCTATGTTTCAGTGAGGGGGGGATGAAAATCATGTAGTTGTTATCTTTGTAAAACATCAGATTCCCGATGATGTTTTCCACGGGAATCCAGGATTGTTTTAAATAAACATCGTTGGTGGGATCCTCCTGGGGGATGATGTTATCGAGAATCCCTACGGCTGATTTATGGGTGAGGAAATCCGCAAAAGATTTCAAAATCTGGTGTCCTAAACCTTTTCGTCTGAAGGGTGCTGCCACTTCCACATACACCAGGTAATAGCAGGGGATCGGTTTTTTCAGATAGATCATGTTGAGGCGGGCGAGATTTTCGCCGGTTTCCGCTTTGATTTCGAACATCTGAAACCCATTTTGAGAATCGGTAAATTTCAGCCGGTTTATCCGCCCACCCTTGGCCGTGGCCCCCACCAGTTCCCATAGATTGTCAAAAAGGTCTGCTGACACCGGTGCCTCCGACAATCCACGGCGCATACCTTCATCAATGAGTGCCACCAGACTCAAACGTTCGCTCAGGTTCAGGTTTTTTTTGGTTTCAGGAAGCGTGACAGTGCCGGGTTCGGAAAATAAATCAGTTTCAACTTCGGTTTCTAACGCGGCCGTTTCATGGAAGGCAGGTGGATCTTCTTCTGACAGGTTGAAATATAGTTTGTCATCATTTTCACGGGAACGGTTAATCATGAGTTTACAGAGATCGTACATGACCTTGAAGGGCTGGATGTCTGTGAGGGTGTTGACAAACTGTGCGCCGTCCAGGGCAATACTCTCGGCCGAATTTCCACGCGCAAGCCGGGCCAGAAGATTTTCATGGTATTTCCGGGTCGCCCCCATGGCGTTTTCGAAATATCGGTGAACATCGCTTTCCACCACTGCATTGTGACTGAGCACTGCGCGTTCGGCGGGAAATGTGGCGAGTTTTTGGATGCTTTCAGTATAGTCCTTTAAAGATAGAAAATAATTGGGCCAGAAAATGCCTTTTTCCGGAACATAGAACCCCGTGGCATCCCCTACCACCAATGTGCGATCCATTTTTTCATAGGCTGAAATATGGCACTGTGAATGACCTGGGGTCTCAATGATTTCCCATTTCACACGATTTCCCAGGTCTATGGTATCCTTGCCTTTGACCACCAAATCAACTTCAAAACGGTAATCTTCGGGTATGGGTGGTATGCTCTCAATTTCTGATTTAGCACGCATAAGCTGTGCGATGCCCAGGTCCACCAGAAGAAATTCGTTGTACAGTTCCCGGGTATTCAGTATTTTTGCGCCGGGTCCACTGGCAACAAGTTTGAGATGCGGCCACCTGCGCTTCAAGTGAGGTACGGCGCCGATATGGTCCGCATGGGTATGGGTGAGGAGGATGTATTCTATCTTTTTCATATCAACGCCCAGGGTTTTGACCTGTTCTACGATCATTTCAAACGTGGGCCCGGTGCCGCCTTCAATGATCATGCCGACCTTTCCCAGGGACAGAAAAGCAGGAAAAGCGGGGGTGCCCAGTCGATAGAAATTGGGCGTGATGGCAATGGGTTCTGAGGTCATTTGTTTCATTTTTTCACCTTCAATCATAATGTTTTGGGTCTATGGTTCCGGATCCCTGTCTCTGGAAAAAGAAGCAAAAAAAAGCCGTGGGCTTTCGAATGCCCACGGCTTGAAAATTGTCAAAAACGCCATCAACCCACGGGCATGGATATTCCCCCAAACCTAAAATAAAAAAAGCCCGTGAATTTTTGATACATCATGCGCACAATCTCATTGTTGGATACTTTCCAACGCTTCTATAAAATGAATGGGGTATTTGTCAATGATTTTCTCCTTGACCCGGTATATAAGTTATGCCCCCAGGGGTGTTCGGTGTTTTCTTATGCTTTACCAATCAGATAGATCAGGTACCCCACATAGCAGAACAGAAGCATGAGTCCGCTTTTACGGGTTATGGTATAGGATTTTCGCATCATGAACCAGGGTAGCGCGCTGATGAATATCATTACCAGGTAATCGATCAGCAGGCCGCTGTGGAAAAAGCCACCCGGTATGGGGATGGGCCGGATCAGGGCAGCCACCCCCACCACGCCAAGAATGTTGAACACGTTGCTTCCCACCAGGTTGCCGACACTGATATCCATCTCTTTTTTTATGGCCGCCACAACAGAGGTTGCTAGTTCGGGAAGCGACGTGCCGAAGGCCACGATGGTCAACCCTATGAATTTCTCGGAAACCCCCAGCACCGTCATAATCTTTACGGCGGAATCCACCACCAGTTGAGCCCCCAACACCACACCGCATATGCCAACGCTGATGAACAGGAGCTGTTTACCCCTCGATGCCATGAAACCGGCTTCTTCAGTGCTCAGTTGGGGTTTGATGGCATCTTCGTCGGCTCCGTTTGCGGATTCCTTCCGAGCCGTGTAATAGTTGAAAAACGTATATATGATAACGCCGCCAAAGAGGGTAGCCCCCTCAAAACGCCCGATGGTGGAATTGAAGGAAAGTATCAGCAGATACAAAGAAATGCCGATCATGATAGGGATGTCCCGTTTCACCACCGATGCGTGGCAGGTGATGGGCTGAAAAACCGCCGACATCCCCAGAATGAGCGCGATATTGCAGATATTGCTTCCCACCACATTTCCCACGGCAATCATGCTCTTGCCCTGAATGGAGGAAACCATGCTGACCACCAGTTCCGGCGCGGAAGTACCGAAGGCCACCACCGTGAGACCCACCACCAGGGGCGTGATGCCCAGGCTTCTGGCCAGACTGGATGAACCCTTCACCAGCCATCCCGCGCCATAATAAAGCATGGCAAAACCAAATACGCAAAACAATGCATTGAGTGTCATATTTTCCTTTCAATAGAAAAAGTGTTTTTAGGAGTGTTGCATTTTCAAGGCAATCCTCTACAACCGAGGTGACGTTCTTGGTTTTTTTGTCCCCATGCCCCACGATTATGTGGCTCCCATATTACATGTGTACTGCAAAATAATGTACGATACATAAACGCCTAAAATCCACATGCCCTGCCAGCGTTTGAACCAGCCGTCCTTGTTCATGAAGATGAAGAACCGGAACGAATAGAGGATTATCAGCATGGCCGGGAAATGAAAAGTGAAAAAGTTAGGGGGAACCTCCAGGTGATGGGCCGTGGCTGCCGCGCCGATCACAAACAAACAGTTCAGGACATCGGCACCGACCACGTTACCCACCATGATCTGGGGATACCCCTTGCGCACCGAGGTGATGGCGGTCATCAATTCGGGAAGAGATGTCCCGAAAGCCACCAGGGTGGCTGCGATGACGTCCTGGGGCACACCCATACGTCCGGCCCCCTCAGCCGCAGCCGGTACCACCAGCCGACAACTCACAATCACCCCCAGCAAACCCACAAGGGTCAACCATAACGAATTGAGTGTGCTCCAATCGGGTTCCGCCTCTTCTTCCTCATTTTCCTCCTCTTCGCCTCCCTGACGGGCCCAATGATAGGCCATGAAAAGATACCAGGCCAGCAGGGCCAGAAAAGTCAGGCCTACCCCGCGACCCAGAACCGGCCGGCCGTTGCTGGTCACATAGGCCAAAACCGATATCAGGACCAACAGGGTGGCGGCGCCCACCTGCACCCAGCCCGTTCGGTTGAGGATGTACCGTTTTACCGGAATCCTGCTGATAATGCACATCAAACCGAATATGAGACCGGTGTCGCAGATGATGGAGCCAACACCGTTCCCCAGGGCAAGTCCCGGGTTTCCGGTCCATGCCGCCGCCACACTGACGAACATTTCCGGCATGGTGGTGCCCAGTGAAATGATGGTGGCGCCGATGACAATACGAGGCATGCCCGTACGCATGGCCAGAGATGCGGCTCCGTCTATCATGTAGTCCGCTCCTTTGGAGAGGACGTATATGCACGCCACCATCATCAGCAGCAGGCCCCAGGCTGGAAAGCCGGCGATCAGATGGTTTAAAAGCGCTTCGTTAGCAACCCATTCACAAAGTGAATGTTTCATTTTTCAGGGCAATCCTCCACAAAAACAGCAATGCATCCTGAAGCAACTGATTATGGGGGGGGACGCTTCAAAATATCCGTATGGCTGGGTTTCTTTCTCAAAGCGAGCTGCTAATTCTTTTTTGAGATTCGAGAATAGAAGAATATGGTTTGCGGGTCAATGTGGAAATGGTCATGGGAATCCCATGAAATAGCTCTAAGCGCTAAATACAGATAAATATACTTGACTTTGGGTTTAAAGATGTCTAAAGTACAAGACATTAATTGATGTTCCTGGTTGTAACTGAAAATCACGTAAGCCCCGGAATAGTTTCGGGGCTTTTTTTATTGGAACATAGAAAGAAGGTGTTTTTTTGAATTTCAAGACGTTTAATTTTCATCCCGATGTTGCGGCAGGTATTGTGGCAGCGGGCTATGTAACCCCCACCCCCATACAGGCCCAGGCAATTCCCAAAGTTCTCGAGAATCACGATATAATGGGAGTAGCTCAGACCGGTACCGGCAAAACGGCTGTCTTCGTCCTGCCCATACTGAATCGGCTGATGGGAAAAAAGAGGGCGGGCGTTCGTGCGCTGATTATGGCACCTACCCGTGAACTGGCCGAACAGATTCATCAGGCCATTGAAACCCTGGGTCGTAAAACCCATGTGAAAAGCGTTGCGGTTTACGGTGGTGTGGGGATTCATCCGCAGATCGAGAAACTGAAGAGTGCCGACATTGTGGTGGCATGTCCGGGAAGGCTTCTGGATCATATGAATCGCCGTACCGTCGATTTTTCCCGCCTGGAAGTGCTGGTTATTGATGAGGCGGACCAGATGTTCGACATGGGGTTTTTACCTGATATCCGGCGCATTATGGCGCGTCTTCCCAAAAAGCGCCAGACGTTGCTTTTTTCAGCTACCATGCCCGCCGAAATACGTCGATTGGCAGGGGATATTCTGCGGAATCCGAAAACCGTCCAGGTGGGAACCGTGGCACCCGCGGATACGGTTCGTCATGCGCTCTATCCGGTGGCTCATCATCTAAAAACGGCGTTGCTGTTGAAGCTGTTAAAAAATAATACCGCCAAGTCGGTGCTGGTATTTACCCGGACCAAATACCGCGCCAAAAGCCTGGGGACAAAGCTTGAGAAAGCGGGACACCGCTGTGCGTCTTTGCAGGGGAATCTTTCCCAGGGACGTCGTCAGGCAGCATTGGATGGTTTTCGGAACGGTAAATATCAGGTTCTGGTGGCCACCGATATCGCCGCCAGGGGCATTGATGTCACACGGGTTTCCCATGTCATCAACTATGATATCCCTTCCACGCCAGATGCATATATTCACCGAATCGGACGCACCGGCCGTGCGACCTGCAGTGGCGAAGCATTCACTTTTATTACCGCAGAAGATAAGGTGATGGTACGCGCCATCACTCAGATCATTGGTGCCGCCATTGAGCGGCGAACCCTGCCGGACTTCGATTACGATGTGGCGCCTTTAACACCGCAAAGAAAAGGCCCCCAAACCGTTCGCGGGAGACAGAGCAAGAGAACCAGGCCTGCCCACGGGTCAAAAGGACGGGCCCAAAAAGGCGCCTTTGCGTGGCTGTCCAACCAGGGGAAGCAGCCCTCAGCCAGACGAGGTGTACAAACCGCCTGAATGGGATAAGTGACTCTCAAAGTGTTTTATGGTAGGGGTAGAAAGGTTGGAAATCATTCCTAGATTCCCAGGTAGGCTTCTTTCACGTGTTCATCCTCCATCAGTTCCTTCCCCGAGCCCTCCAGAACGACCCGGCCGTTTTCGAGGGCATAGGCGCGGTTGCACATGGCCAGGGTCTGTCGAACATTCTGTTCCACCAGGAGGATGGTGACCCCTTCTTCACGATTGATCCGCTTGATCATCTCAAAAATTTCATGAACCAGGATGGGGGCCAACCCCAGAGACGGTTCATCGAACATCATCAGTTTGGGCAGACTCATGAGACCGCGGCCAATGGCCAGCATCTGCTGTTCACCCCCAGACAGGGTGCCGGCAGATTGCTTCCGTCTTTCCCGCATCCGCGGGAAAAGTTCAAACACATGCTGCATGGTTTTTCGGCGCTCTTGTTTGGCGGCGTGTGCCAGAGAGCCCATGATCAGGTTTTCCTCCACGTTCATTTCGGAAAACAGCCGCCTTCCTTCAGGCACGTGAACAATGCCATGCTCGATAATCTTGTGGGGAGGAGATCCGTTTATGGGTATGCCGTTAAATTCTATACTCCCTTTGGTGGGCGCCAGCAGGGAAGAGATGGTTCTGATGGTGGTCGACTTTCCGGCGCCGTTGGCGCCGATGAGAACGAGGATTTCCCCTTCTTTCACCTCAAAAGACACATCCCAGAGGACCTGAAGGTCTCCGTAAAAGACATCAATGTCGTTAACCCTGAGCATATTCCTCTCCGAGATAGGCTTCAATGACCTTCTTGTTGTTGGCGACTTCCTGAGGGTTTCCTTCCGCTATGGTCTGGCCGAAATTGATGGCGTGAATCCGGTCGGAAATGGTCATGATCACTTTCATGATATGTTCCACAATGATAATGGTGGTACCATTTTCACGGATTTTTTTGATCAATTCGATGGCTTGGTCCACTTCGGTAGGGTTGAGCCCGGCAGCGGTTTCGTCCAGAAGCAGAAGCTGCGGTTTTGTGGCTATGGCCCGGGTGATTTCCAGCCGCTTCCTCTCCCCGATGGGGAGGCTTTTGGCCAGGACATCCTTTCGATGGGTCAGTTCACAGAAGTCAAGGGTTTCCAGGGCGATATCACGGGCACGCTGTTTGGATTTCACCCGTGAAAATGCCGCGGCAATCACATTGTCTTCCACCGTCATCCGTCCCAGGGGCTTCACCACCTGGAAGGTTCTGCCGATTCCCAGGCGACAGATCTTGTAGGTCTTGAGACCGGTAATTTCCAGGTCTTTGAAAAAGACGCCCCCGGAAGTGGGCCGGTGATAATTGCTGATCATGTTGAACATGGTGGTTTTGCCCGAGCCGTTGGGGCCGATGAGACCAAAGATTTCACCCTGTTCCACCTCAAAACTGACATCGTTGACGGCGGCCAGACCTCCAAAATATTTTACCAGGTGCCGTATTTCGAAGAAGCTCAACCCACGACCTCCTTTCGTTTGAAAGGCGACAGTTTAGAAATAATTTTGTTCCAATCTCCCACAATGCCATTGGGCAGCAGAAGGATGACCAGCACCACCAGGATGCCGAACCCCAGGACATGGGCCTGGCTTACGTACTTGGCGAAAACAGTGATGGCATCAGATCCGGTGATGGAGGCCAGGCCCTTGAAAAACCCGAAGAACCCGGTCCTGAAAAACTCATGGACCGCCACCATGACAAAAGCCCCCACCACGGGGCCATAGATGGTGCCGACTCCGCCCACGATCCCTACCAGGATGGCCATGATGGAAATGTCATGAAGGGAAAACACCACCTCAGGGTCGATAAATCCCATGTAATTCATATAGAGTGCCCCGGCCATGCCCGTTAAGAATGCGGCCACATTCAGGGAAACCATTTTGAAATAATGGGTATCGATGCCGAGGCTTTCCGCTGCGTCCTGGTCCTCTCGAATGGAAACAAAATAATAGCCCCACCGGGAATTCATGATGATCTGGATGCTGATAACGGATACGATGGCCAGGGCCAGGGCAATGTAATAATAGGGGACCTTGCTCACAAAGGTCTGGATGATCAGAATGCCCACCATGCCGTCCGTGAGGGATTCCCAGATGGTGGCAATATGCCGCATGACTTCGTTCAGGGCCAGGGTGGCCAGTGCAAAATAGGCACCCCTCAGTCGAAAGGTAATCCAACCGAATGGGAAGGCAACCGCCATGGCGGTGACGCCACCGAAAACCATGCCCCACCAGGGGGAGATGCCCAGTTTGGTAGCGAAGAGGCCGGCCGTATAAGCGCCGGTGCCGAAAAAAGCCGCATCGCCGAAAGATACCTGACCCGTATACCCGGCGATAATATTCCATCCCGATCCGATGACGACCCACATGAGGACCAGAATCATCAGGTGCTGATAATAATGATCCCGAACCACAAGAGGGAAGGCGAGCAGGACAGCGAGCAGAATTAGTGGTGCGGCTTTTCTCATTGTCACTCTCCTTTAGATCTTGGTCAGTCGTTTGAAGCCGCCGGGCAGAAAGAGAAGTACCAATATAAAGATCAACAGGCCGATCATATCGTCAAAGGCCATTCCGATATAGGTGGCGCCGAAAGCCTCGGCCAGGCCCAGGGTGACACCACCGAAAATAGCGCCCACCGTGGAGCCCAGGCCCCCCAGAATGGTAATGACAAAGGCTTTCCTGGTAAAGGGTCCACCAATATCCGGAAACAGATAATATATGGGCATGAGAAGGGTTCCGGCGGCGGCCACCAGGGCGGAACCGATGCCGAAGGTCATGGTGGTGATCCGCTTGGAATTGACCCCCATCAAGAGGGCGGCGTCTTTGTCCTGGGCCGTTGCTCGGATGGATCTCCCCAGATCCGTCTTGACCAGGAACCAGAACATCAGGACGGTGAAAAGGATGGCAATAAAAAAGGCGATGGTCAGGGCGATGCTGAAAGAGATTTCTCCGATAAAGAAGGTGGCGTTACTGTATTTTGTGCTCACCGACTTATAGTCGGAGGTAAAGATAAAACGGGCGATTTCAGTCAACACCATTCCGATTCCCACGGTCATCAGCACCTGGTTTTCCGGAAGGATCGACTCCACCTCCATGAGGGGATTAAGGGTGAATTTCTGAATCGCCATACCCAGGAAGAAGAGAGCGGGCATGCTGACCAGCAACGAAATATAGGGATCGATTCCCAGATAGTGAAAGCACACAAACGTCACATACATGGCCACCATCATGAGCTGGCCATGGGCCAGGTTGATGATCCCCATGACGCCCATGATCAGGGTCATTCCGATGCCGATCAGGCTGTACAGGCCCCCTTTGAGGATGCCTGACACCAAGGTCTGAAGAAAAACCTCCATAATCGCCCCCGTCTCAAAATTGTAGGGGCGAAAAATTTTTCGCCCTTACAGGTTGTCGCGCTGTTCATACGTGTGTAAAACCAAAAAGGGCGGGGAAAACCCCCGCCCTTTATTATTTAACGCGCATTCCACTTGGGTACCGGGTAGACGTATTTAGCCGTAGCGACATCTTTCGGCCAGACCGTTTCCAGTTTGCCGTTGATCCATTGAACGAGAAAGGTGGGAAGGCTGTTCTGTTGGGTCTTCTTCCCATAGGAAACGAATTTCACGGGACCGAATGCGGTCATCATATTGGTGGTGGCAAGCGCTTCCCTTACGCCTTCGGTGGTCAGGGTCTTGGCTCGTTTCAAAGCGTCCGCAAGCACGTACATGGCGGCATAGGCCTCAGCACCATGGTATTCGGTGGGGGCTTTGTATTTGGCGACGAATTTGTCGTAGTATTCTTTGGCCCCCGGGTAAGGAACGGAAGGGGTCCAAAGGGTTGCGGAGTAAACATAATCAGAGGCGGAACCTGCGTTTTTATGGAATTCGGGCAGGGTGAAACCGGCAGCACCCCCAACGAAGAGCTTGGGGTTGAAATTGAGTTCCTTGGACTGTCGCATGAGGAGGGACGCGTCCATGATATAGCTGATCATGTACACCAGGTCCGGGTTTTTCGCTTTGACCTTGACGAGAAGGGGCTTGAAATCAATGGCGCCCGCTTCATACCCTTCTTTCATGAGAACCTTGAGACCCATTTTCTCGCATTTTTTTACGAATTTTTTGGATCCCGACTGGCCGAAAAGCGAGTTTTCATGGAGGATGACCACGGTTTTGACATCTTTTGCCTCGGTTCCAAGAAAATCGGCAAAGGCCTTGGGGTATTCACTCACGGGCGGGTTGAGCCTGAAGATATAATTCCAACCCTGTTCCGTGATCCTGTCGGCGGAGCCGGTGTTGACCAGAAAGGGGACTTTCCGCTGCTGTGCCACGGCGATGGTGGCCCAGGTTACCGAACTGGAGTATCCACCCCCCAAAACGACAACCTTGTCACGGGATATCAGTTTTTCAATGGCCGAGCGACCCACGTCGGGTCTCCCTGTGGTATCTTCAATAATGAGTTCGATTTTTTTGCCGTTGACGCCGCCCGCCGCATTGATCTCGTCCACGGCCATCAGGAAGGATTTGTTTTCAATTTCGCCGAATTTAGCCAGCTTCCCGGTCAGGGGCAGGACCACGCCCACTTTAATGGTGTCTGCCGCCATTACGGGCGTTGCCACCATTGTTCCCAGGAACATGAACATTGATAAAATACATGCTGCCATTGCCAGTCGTTTCATAAATAGACCTCCTCGTAGATTTGTTTAGGGTTTAAAAACCATTAAAGTCTCTTAATGTTTTTGAGGACACAAATTGCCCTTTGTAAGGTTCAACAGAAACGATTCAGGTTAAGTTAGAGGGTGGCGGATTTACCAATCAACGAAGGACCAGAGCTTCAAACAATACTACCAGCGTCAGATCATAGTGACAGTTTTTTGAAAAATCAAACCATATTTTACTGAAAATCACGTTTAACCTTTTCTATTTTTGATTATGCTGCCTTGAACCCAGATGGTTTCATAAATCAGTTGACAATGCCACTGAGGCCTTATACTACAAACTACAAATTAATTTTACTGGTTTTTAGAGTGTGTACATAAGGCAAATGGAAGGTGCTATTTGAATTATTTCAATGATTTAAAATTAGATCCGAGAACAAAACCACTCCAGCCTGATCCACGCTGTACGAATTGTCTCGCGGAATTGTCAGAAGATGTGATTCGCATGGTGGGTGTCAAAGCGCTGACTTCTCAGGAGCATATCCGGTCGGAGACGAAAAAGATCCTGGCTGAATCGGAACATAAAGGTTGGTCTTCTCCGGAGACCGCCAACGAGATCCTGAGGGTGATTCGAGGCGTGTCAGGGGTCGCAGACCCTTATAAAACCGTTAAGTCAGAGGAAATGGCCCGGGCGGAATCTGTTTTTTCAGAAGTTAAGGACCAGGTGGGCAACGATTTACGGTCTTTGGCAAATCTGGCCATCTTAGGAAACAGTCTCGATTTTTTTCGCTCTTTGGACGATGCCCTGGCCGGGATCTCTGAACAGGCCGGGACCGAACTGGTCTATTTTCAAGATGATTTAGCTCGGTTGCAGGATTTTCTGGTGAAAGAACCGGGTTTGGTCCTGTATCTAACGGACAATGCCGGCGAGGTTTTCTTTGATTTTCCACTCTTTCAATATATTCAAAATCTTGCCCGTCGGACCGTTCTGGTGGTCAAGGGGGGACCGGGATTGAATGATTTGACCGGTGTGGAGCTTGAATCGGCGGCAATCAGCGGGATGTTCCGTGAAACCATGGATACCGGTACGGACGGCGCCGGGATTGACTGGCGTCACATATCTCCGGCGTTTGCGTCATTGGTGGAGAAGGCGGATCTTATTGTTGCCAAGGGTATGGCCAATTTTGAAACAGTCTATTTTCGAGAGTTGTCAATACCGGTTTTTTTCCTTTTCAGGGCGAAATGTCATGTTGTGGCGGATTATTTCAAAGCGCCCATGGACAGCATGATCGCTTTGTGGAAGGATAATGCTAATCCTCTGAAACTCTAATGGCCCACTGAAACTTTATTATACAATGAAATCTAATAACAACAGATCTTTTGGGGCATACCTGCTCCTGAGCGCCAAAGGCTTCTGCATGGGTGCGGCGGATGTGGTGCCGGGTGTTTCCGGCGGAACCATGGCCTTTATCCTGGGTATTTATGAAGAACTCATCAACGCCATACGGTCATTTGATGTGAAATGTCTGAAACTGATCGTCTCCGCGAAAATCCGGGATTTTCTGGACCATGTACAATGGCGTTTTCTTCTGGCCCTGGGATGCGGAATACTTCTGGCCATTTTCAGCCTTTCAAAAGTTCTTTCCTGGCTGCTTCAAAACGAGCCTGTTTTGATATGGTCGTTCTTTCTCGGGCTTATTCTGGCATCGGTGGTGTCGGTCAGTAAGCGCGTCGAAAGCTGGCGACTGCTGACCTGGTGCAGTCTGATGGCCGGTCTGGCCGGTATTTATTTCCTGGTGGGACTCGTACCCGGCGCTACCCCCAATGCCCTATGGTTTCTTTTCGTTTCGGGGGCCGTTGCCATTTGCGCCATGATTCTCCCCGGCATATCCGGTTCCTTCATCCTGGTGCTGATGGGTAAATATCAGTATATCCTGGAAGCGGTCAATCAAAGGAACCTTCTTGTCCTTTTTGTTGTGGCGGCGGGGGCCTGCGTGGGGCTGGCGGCCTTTTCGCGCTTGCTGGGGTGGTTATTAACAAAATACCATGATTATATGGTGGCGTTTTTGACGGGGCTGATGCTGGGCTCCTTGAGGAAAGTCTGGCCCTTTAAGGAGACGCTGGAAAGTATTGTGGGCCGCGGGGGAAAAGTGATCCCAATGGTTCAGGAAAATATCCTTCCCACCCAATGGACCGGCGAAGTAACACTCGCCATCGGTCTTGCAGCGGTGGGATTTCTGGTGGTTCTGGTTCTGGATCGAATGGCCGGCCCCGGCAGGGTTTAGGGTGCAGGGGACAGTTGTCAGGGTACGGAAAAATCAGCTTCGAATTTCACCCGCCCCCTGCCAACTGCACCCTGAGAACTGTTATCGATAAACTTTGCACCTCATTTACCAGCTTCCCGCAGACCCCAATCCCACCAGGCGAAGGGCCACGATAAAGGTGGTGTCGCCGCTCTCTTTTCCGGCGCCCAGTCTGACGCCCCAGCATTGCCCCTGGTAGCCGAGCCATCCGGCGCTGGAAATATTCTTTTCAACTTCCAGATCCCTTTGAAGCGATCCGCCCACCGAAAACCCGTAAGCCAGGTTTATATTGGTCCTGAAATTGATGTTGGCCTGATCATTCTCGCCGTATCTGTAGTACTGATAATTGATTTCATAGTAGTCGTGCCTGCCGCCGTATCTATTAACGGTGAATTCTCCGGAAAGGGTTGTCTGGGTGAAGGTATTTTCGTAGTGATCCCAGCCGGTGCTGCCCCTCAGATCCAGTGTTGGAAAAGGCGTCACGATTAACTCCGCCGTTAGGGGGGTAAGCGGTGTGTTTTCACCGTCCTCAGTTGCCTCCTGAAAATCGTACCCCTGGTTGAGCCGAAAAATAGCCCATTGGTTGTAGGCCACATTACCTTTTCCATCCTCCATTCGTGCATCCAGGAAGTTTTCAAGGCTAAATGCCACCCGGTTCCTGTCCTGGTTCCTCTCACTCTGGTTAAATGTGAGGTACCAGGGTGTCCCATAGTCGTCCTGCTCAATGGGACTGAACCAGGGTGCTTCTCCTCCGTCGTTGTTATAACCCTGGTAAGTGTAATAGATGGAGGGGGAGATTTTATGTCGCAGTTTTGTGGCGTTTCCCCAGGACGTGTCAAAGAACTTTTCCGCATTGGTGCTCAGCCGGGTGTTGGCCTCGTAAAGGGTCTGATTCGAATGGCTTTTATCGCCCTGGTTGTCATCGACCCACTGGGAATTGTAGGTATAGCGAAAAGAGGGTTCAAATTCTACATAGGGGCCCAGCCAGAAAGGGAAGTTCACCTGGGGAGAAAGGGTGATGCCATGCCCCCTGTTGGCTTCATCGCTCCAGATATAGTCATAATCCGTTTCAAGATTAAAAAAAACCGGCCACCCCATTAACTGTTCCTGGAGCAGGTCAAAGTTCAGTCCACCGACCGGCTGCTCCATGAGATCTTTGGTTTCGGGATTTTCGACCTGCTGAAAGTAGCCGGCAATACCTTGAAGGGTATAAGATTCTCCGTCCCGACTGAGCCTCAGGGCGGACCTTCGTGTGGGAGAACGTTTTTCCTGAACCGGCCGCTTTGATTCTTCCTGCAGGTTCGATCGTACGTCAAAACCGTAGAGCTTTTCTTCGAATTCCCGGAGATAGTCCTGATCGCTGACAAAATCCCCGTCAAGGCGGGCAACAACCCCCAGGGGAAGGTCCTGATCCGCCCGCCCTCTCAGCCAGTAACGGGTCTGGTTGGTCCGGGCATAGGGGCTGATGTCCAGCGAATCATTATCGCTCATGTTTTTCTGTTTTTCCTTGTCTGAAAGGATGTCGAATTCCAGAATGCCTTTTGATTTTTTGCTTTCAACGTATCGAAATTCCGCCCCCTGCATATACCCCCGTTTGGTCATATAGCGCTGGTAAAATGTGGCATCCGTCTGATCTGAAATGGCCCAGTAAAACGGGATTTGCACCTCCGCGCCATTAAGGGTGGAGTAACCCAGTTTAGGGGGAAGCAGGCCGCTCTGCCTTCGGGTTTTTGCAGGGAAAATCATGTAGGGGATGTAGAGAATGGGGAGATCTCGAATTCGAAAGGCGGAATTTTTTACCGTACCGTATCCTTCAATGGTCACCTTGACTTCCGATCCCGTGATGGTCCAGTCGGGGTTTTCACCGTTGCAGGTGGTGATGGTACAGTCATTGATTAAATAGGTGTTTTCACCTGTTTTCTGCATCTGACTGCCGCTGAGATAGTAATGGTTTGCCTTCATGAAAAGTCTTCCGTCAACGATTTCACCGGTCTGTGTATTGAGGTTGAAGGTGCCTTCTTTTCCGATAATGATATCACCATCTGTTTCGATCCTCACGCCTCCTGAAACCGTGGCGATGCCGGTTTTCGTGTTGAAGGCGGCCGATTGGGTATAGAGGGCCTGGCGTGCTTTTTTGATAACCACATTTTTCTGCGCAAGGTAAGTGCCTTCCTTTTCATTATAGCTGAGACTGTCGGCTGTGATTTCCCATGGGGTATCGTCACTTTCAATGGCCTTTTTCTTGGATGAAAGATTGATTGCCAGGCTGTCTTGCGCAAAAAAAGGCAAAATGAAAAAGAGACTCAGCCATAACGCCGGTCCCACGGTCCGGAACAGAGGTGAAATCCTCACCGCGCCGGCCATATATTTTTTCATGATTTTCGGATAAACGTTCACTGTCATTTGAACCCATCGGGTTTGTAGCGAATCGGATCAAAACAGGTCAAAGCTTCACCGACAGTAAAAAGGGAACCACAGACAACGATTAAATCCTTTGGGGTGGCAAGCGCCTCTGCTCTTTTGAGTGCCTCTGAAAGAGAAGGGACGACGTCACCGGGTATGCTCAGGGTATGGGCTTTTTCCATCAAAACACTTGGGTCCGCCGCTCTCGAATAAACCGGTCGCGTATAGAGTACCCGATCGCTGATGGGTACGATGGCGCGAAGGAGTGCCCCGATATCCTTGTCTGCCATGATGCCGATGACCAGGATCATCTTTTCGTATGAGAAGTCCCACTGGATGGTCCGGGCCAGGGCCTTTACCGCAGCGGCATTGTGGGCGCCGTCGAGGAGGATCGTGGGATTTTCCCTGATAACCTGCATCCGTCCGGGCCAATCCGCTTTTTTCAGACCATTGCGAATGTGTTCCGTTGAATGGGGAAATCCTTTTGTTTCGATTCGTTCCATCATGCCCAGGGCCAGGGCCGCGTTGCGCGCCTGGTGGAATCCTTTGAGCCCCAGTTGCAGGCCTTTCATGTTGCGGGATTGGCCAAAAAAATGGAGGCCGGACGGGGTGCTGCGGTATTTCACATCTCTGCCCACCCGTCGGAAAGGAGCGCCCTTTTCTTCGGCAACGGCCCGGAGTTGATCGATGATTCGGGGCTGGGTAACGGCTGTCACCACATCAACCCCCTTCTTGATGATGCCCGCCTTTTCCCGGGCAATATGGGAAAGCCGGTTTCCCAGGTACTCCTGATGTTCCATGCTGATATTGGTAATGCCGGTCACCAGGGGGGTGATCACATTGGTGGCATCGAGCCGTCCTCCCATGCCCACTTCCATGATGGCGATATCCGTTTTTTCCCTGGCAAAATAGAGGATCGCCATGGCGGTAACGGCTTCAAAAAAAGTGGGCGGTTCTTCGGCATTGAAGGTATTTTGTAATTCGTCAATCAATTCAACCGCTCTTTCCCGGCTGATTTCTTCACCGTTGATTTTGAAACGCTCCGTAAATCGGATCAGGTGGGGTGAGACATACGTGCCGACCCGATACCCTGCCTTCTGGAGGATAGATGCCATAAAGGTGGCCACCGAGCCTTTACCGTTGGTGCCGGCAATATGGATATAATTCTGGCCTGAGTGTGGATTTCCGAATGCTTTCAGCAGGTTTTCAGTTTTTGAGAGTCCAAATTTTATACCGAATTTTTGAAGGTTGAAGAGATACCCGATTGCCGATTCATAGGACATGTTATTTTCTTTGTCAGATTTAAGGGTCGCTTTCATACGTTGCCTGTCACTATTGAGATGAGCCACTATTTATTTTTTTGGCATATTTGCTGAATTCTTGTCAATTTGTCAATTCAAAACATCAGATCTTTTCCAGGGTGGTATAGGACATGTGCAGCAGCTTTTTTCCGGCAGTCTTGAATAATACTTCAACTTTGTTGCCGGAAACGAATTTGGAAACGATTCCGGGACCAAAGGCAGGGTGCCTGACACGGTCGCCCTGGGAAAAAGGCTGTGATGAACCTGTAAATGTCGGCCCTTTTTTCTGTTCATGCCACGCAGGTTTTTGATGGCCCTGTTTTCCCCGATGGGGCCTTGTTTTTCCCGATTCATGTAAATAGATGTCCGGGGGAAGGGATGTGATGAAAGAGGATAATCCGTCTCCGCCGGGGCTGTAGCCGGACCATGCGGGAACTTCAGACCCGGGATAGGAGATCATCAGCCGGTCCTTGGCCCGTGTGGTCGCCACATACATGAGACGCCTCTCTTCCTCCAGGTCCCGGGGGGTTTTGTAAGCCCTCGCGGAAGGAAACCTGCCTTCCATGGCCCAGATGACAAAGACCACAGACCATTCAAGCCCCTTGGCGGAGTGGACTGTGGACAGGGTCAGTTTTTCATTTTGGGTCCCTTTGGCCATATCCTCTGAGCTTCCGGGCGGGTCCAGGACCAGATCGTCCAGAAACGTTCCAAGTTTCCCATAACGTTCAGCCATGGGGGCAAGCTGTTCCAATTCTTTTTCACGCCTCGGGTAATCGTCATAACGTTCCTTGAGCATCGGGATATAATAGGTCATGACGTGCATTACCGCCTCCGCGGGCGTCAGGTGCTGGGTTGAAAGCTGTTCAAGAAGTGTCCCCAGCGGCTTAAGCCCGCCATCCCTTTTGCCGAGTTTGGGCCACTTGCCGAGGTCATAGGGGGCTATGTGGTTGTCCTTCATCCATTTGATGATTTTTTGGCTTTTCCCCTGTCCGATGTTTTTGACGAGCCTCAATATTCGAAGCCAGCTGACGGTTTCATCGGTGTTCACCACCACCCGCATGTGGGCCAGAAAATCTTTGATATGGGCGGATTCCAGGAATTTGAAGCCGCCGTATTTTACATAGGGGATCCCCTGTCGGGTCAGTTCAGCCTCCAGCTCAAAGGAATGATAAGCTGCACGAAAAAGAACAGCGAACTCCTGAAGGCCGGCCCCTTCCCCCATGGCCTTAGCCAGGTATCTGGAAATATAGGTCGCTTGCTCCTGCTCCGTATGCGTGTCGATAACCTTGGGTTTGTCGCCGCCTTCCCGCTTTGTAAAAAGGCATTTGGTGTATTTTTCGTCAGCGCAGTCCATGAGCGCGTTGGTGAGGGCCAGGATGGGCTGGGTGGACCGGTAATTCTGTTCCAGTTTAATCACTTTTGTGTTGGGAAAGGTTTTTGGAAAATCGAGCATGTTTCTGAAATTGGCGCCCCGAAAGGAATATATGGACTGGGAATCATCGCCGACCACCATGACATTTTGGTGGTCATGGGCCAGCCATTTTACGATGTCCGCCTGAATGCAGTTGGTGTCCTGGTATTCATCCACCATGATATAGGCATACCGTTCACCCAGCTCTTTTCGAACAGTGCCGTTTTCCATGAGGAGCTCTCTGAAACAGATAATGAGATCGTCATAATCCATGAGCTGATGCGTTTTTTTGTAATCGGCATAGAGTGTTCCCAGGGTTTGAATGTGGGGAGCCACTTCTATGAACTGCCCGTATTCGCTCTGCATGAGATCTTCAATCGGCTGTTGCAGATTGGCGGCTTTGCTGATGATATTGGCCAGCGTGCCCCGTTTGGGAAACCTGGGCGGTTTTCCCTCCATTTTGAGATCGGGCACCAGGGTACGGAGGACCTCCTCCATGTCCGATCGGTCCAGGATGGTGAAGCTGTTGTCGTAACCTAATGTTTTGGCATGGTTTCTGAGAACTTTGAAGGCCAGGGCATGAAATGTGCCGCCGGAAACAAATCGGCATCTTTTATCGGACAATTCCGATGCTCGATCCAGCATTTCCTGGGCGCTTTTCCGGGTAAAGGTCAGCAAGAGGATGGCTTCGGGGGGAATGCCGGTCTCCACGAGACGGGCCACCCGATAAATCAAGGTTCTGGTTTTTCCGCTTCCCGCCCCTGCAATGACGAGGATTGGCCCCGAAAGGGTCATCACCGCTTCCAGCTGTTCAGGATTCAAAACATTTTCGTAATCAATTTTTCGGGTCAAATTTATTTTCCTTATGTTATGGATTATGATGGATGGATTGTTATTATACTCGCATTGGCGTTTTGGCCGAAGCCCCTAAAAGAGAAGCATCAGAAGGGGGCCCACGGCAATAATGATCAACACGAAAAAAATGAAAACCGGCAGTAAAAAGGCCACAATGACCCTGGTATAGGAAATGTGATGGATTTCATGAAGCCCGATCACCTGAATGACCAGTTTCCATAAGGTTGCGATCCAACTGCCCATAAAGGGTATGATATTCCATGCCAGCGCCGCCTGGGAGTAGGCGACTACTCTGAAAGTGGACTTATAGCCCTCTTTTCCGCCCCTAACCAGCAGCAGCATCAAGTGGAGGATGCCGCTGTAAAAAATCATATTCAAGACGACCGCCAACGGGATTCCCACCATGAGGGTGAGGAATATCCAGATGCCGTTTAAGTGTCTGAAAACAGAATCGCCGAAAGGTAAAATCCCCAATGAAAACAAGAGGACAGGCCAGAAAAAAGCCAGCATATCCCCAAAACCGCCTGTCAACAGACCGAAGGCGAGAGGCTCTTTGAGCCCGTCTGGGTGGCTCCGGGCCTTAAATAGTGCCTTTGGTTGAAAAAGAGCGTTCTTAAAGGTCAGAAAAATGCCGTTAAAGAGTCCCAGGTCGTCTCTTTTCTCCCAGGGGGTGCCATCCAAATCGGCAGCAGAATCGAGTGGCGGTTTTAAAGTGCCTGATTCGAGTATTTCCGGCGATTTTTCCTGTGGTGCACCCTCGGGTTTTTTTCGGCGTAAGAGCGGGAACTTCTGATGGCAGCGAGGGCAGATGGCCATTTTTGCGGCGGCGGGAATTTTTTTACGGGAGAGTTTTTTTGAAAAGCTGCAGTGAGGGCAGATCAGTAGAAAGCTCACTTTCTCTCTCCCCTTTGTCCCTTCTGACGTTTTGAAAGCGCTTTTTTGTCTGACCAGCGTTTCAGGCGACCCATAAGCCCTTCTGAAGATGATCGATCCAATGCTTCGCTTCTCAGCTCAAATCCCTGTTCTGTTTTCAGTGCAGCCTGCAGGCATTCTTCTTTTTCAGAGCATTTAAAGCATTCAGGCACGATTTCCCTGAGGCCTTCATTCCCCATGGGAAAGACATTATCCAGGATTCCGAAGCAGTCTTTGCGGGGTTGAGCCATGATGTTCGTGTTTTCCTTCCGGTTTATCCATTTTGAGCCACAAGCGCCCGCAATATACACTATTCGTTCCAATGAATAAACCCCCCATGTGAACATAGGGGGCAGGGTGCGGTTATCAGGGTGCGGGATGAAATTCAAAGTTGTTTTTTCTGCACCCTGCACCCTGACAACTGCCCCCTGTGAAAGGTTGCCGGTAATTTCGTTGACATGGGAAATGTGAAATTCTATGATTTAAAGCATGGAAAAAACGAATAGAATCTATCTGGTCAGGCATGGTCAGGTAAAAGGCCATGAAGAAACTCCCATATGTGGCCATACGGATGTGGATTTGACGGAGGTCGGTGTGCTTCAGTTGGACAGAGTGGCTGAGCGGTTACGGTTGGCCGAGATCGGCGCCATTTATGCCAGCGATCTCAATCGATCCGTGACCGGTGCTCGTCAGATTGGCTGTTATCACAATGTGGCGATTCATTCTCTGCCGGAGCTTCGAGAGATGTATTTCGGTGACTGGGAAGGATGCACTCTGGGGAAAATCATCAAAGACTACCCCGAGGAAGTGGAAGAAAGGAAAAAGGATCCTGCCCATTATGCCTGTCCGGGGGGCGGCGAATCGATTTCCCGGTTGTCGGACAGGATTATACCGGCTTTTGAGAGAATACGCACTGAAGAAGCCGGAAAAGAGATTGTTATTGTGGCCCATGGGGGGGTTAATCGCGTTATCCTGTCACATGTATTGGGGCTTGATCTGAGCCGAATATTCAATATTCAGCAGGATTATGGGTGCTTGAATATCGTTGATTATTTTCCTGACACGGTTGTGGTTCAACTGATTAATGGATGATAAAGATGATGGTTAATTTAAAAACAGCGACAGCCGAACTTACAGCCGGAAATAATACACCGGCACACAATGGGTTTGAAGAAATTCTGCAGCGGGCCTTATCACTCAAGGAACTGGGGCTGTTGGACAAAGCAGTGGCTGAGTATGAAAATCTTCTGAAGACCGATTGTCCGCCGTCAAAAATCATTCCAGGTATGATGGACTGTCTATTAAAGACCCAGTCGCCCTCAAAAATCATCCGGAAAATTGATAAAGTTGTCCACGGATTGCGGTTAAGTGCTTTGCGGATTGCCCAGATCCACTTTGTTTTGGGACTGGAGAATGAAAGACGGGGGCATGAGGACCTCGCACTGGACATGTATAGAGCGGCCTCGGAAGCGGACCCGAAAAACAAAAAAATTAAAGAGAAGATTATCCGGATTGTTTCGAAATTGTATTCAGGTTCCCGTTATGACTACCTGCTTCGAAAAAAAATGGTGACGCCTGATCAGCTTCGAACAGCACTGTCACTCTCTAAAAAGACCAAACAGAGCGTCGAATACTTATTGATTGAACAATTTAATATTCCAAAAATCGAAGTCGGAGAGTCCCTCTCCCTGTACTATAAATGTCCTTTTCGATCATTTGACCCTAAAACTGCGGTCCCTGTGGAGCTCATCGGCAATTTGAAAAAATCTTTTTTGCTGCACGATTCGTGGGTTCCCATGAGCTGGGGGAAAAATGGGGTGGAGATTCTGATCGATGACCCTGGAGACCTGAGAAAAACGGGCCAGATCAGGGGCTTGACCAAAACCACACGGATTATTTTTTCCGTAGGGATCAGGGAGGATATTGAAAAGTACGTGTTTCATTTTTTTGACGGGAAAACGGAATCCTCCGCGAAAGACATGATTACCGAACTGGATATGATCCCTGATATCGATTTTGAAGAGGAGGATGACGACCTTCTGGAGGCGGAAGAAGATCTTCTGAACGAAGAATCAAGTCAGGTGGTTCGACTGGTGGACCAGGTTATCATTAATGCGTACCGGAAAAATGCATCGGACATTCATATCGAGCCATCGCCCGAGACCCGGAAAACCGGCATCCGATTTCGATTGGACGGCGTTTGCCAGGAATACGCTCAGGTCCCCGAGCATATGGCCCGGGGGATCCTTTCCCGGTTGAAAATCATGGCGGGCATCGATATCGCCGAACGGCGGTTGCCCCAGGACGGAAAAATAAAATTCAGGCGTAAAGGTGTAAAGCCCTTTGAGCTTCGCTTGGCCACCATTCCCACTGCCGGCGGCCGTGAAGATGCGGTTCTGAGGGTCCTGGCCAGTGCCGGCGCCATGGCTTTTTCCGACATGGGGTTGAATGAGCGGAACATGAAAGTCATGGAGCGGATTCTCGATCAGCCCTACGGCATGATTCTGGTGGTGGGGCCGACGGGTTCCGGTAAGACCACCACGCTCCATTCCGCGCTGGGCCGCATCAACAACCCCGGTATTAAAATCTGGACGGCTGAAGACCCGGTGGAGATTACGCAGATCGGGCTCAGACAGGTGGAGGCCAAACCCAAAATCGGTCTCGATTTTGCGAGAATCATGAGATCCTTTCTAAGGGCCGACCCGGATGTGATCATGATCGGGGAGATGCGCGATTTTGAAACAGCGTCCATCGGAATTGAAGCGTCTTTGACCGGTCACCTGGTGTTTTCCACGCTGCATACCAACAGCGCCCCCGAAACCGTCACCCGGCTGCTGGATATGGGGTTGAATCCCCTCAATTTTTCCGACTCCCTGCTGGGCGTTCTGGCCCAGCGGCTGCTTCGAAGACTGTGCCCGAAATGCAAGAAAAAATACCATCCGTCCAGAGAAGAATTTGACGAGATTATATCTGAATACGGCAGAGAAGCTTTCAAGATAACCCAAATTGAATATACGCCTGATTTAACCCTGTATCGCCCCTGGAAGTGCGATGCCTGTTCCGGAACCGGATATAAAGGGCGTATGGGCATACACGAACTGCTGGAGGGCACACCGGAGATAAAGGCACTTATCAAAAAGAAGTCGACCTCAGAGCAAATTTTAAAAATCAGCGCCGGTCAGGGGATGGCAACGCTCAAGCAGGACGGCATCGTAAAAGCCTTTTTAGGATTAACGGATATGGATGAGGTAAGAAGAGTCTGTATTAATTGATGACCGGCTCATCGGGAGGTGTTGGCCATGGCAAAGAAGGCCCTGGTGGTGGATAATGACTTTTTCTTTGTGGAATTTCTTACGGAACTTCTTGAAAATAGGGGTTATGAAGTCATTAAGGCCTATGATGGAAAAGAAGGGATTTCAAAACTGGAAGATACGGCTTTTGACATCCTTTTTGCCGATCTTATTATGCCCAAAATAGACGGATTGCAGCTGATCAAATTTGCGCGCAGTAAATTTCCAGCGGATCAGCTGGCAATTATTGCGGTTTCAGGCACCCTTATTGAACAGATGGATGATATCAAAAATATCGGTGCGGATTACTGTGTCGTAAAAGGGCCACTGGAGGAGATGACGGAATACATTAACGGTTTTCTAAAAAACCTTGAGGATTATGGCACCATCGAATCAGAGCGTGAACAACTTGTTGAATCCGGAAACCTGTATCCCCGTCAGGCCACCGCTGAGCTGGTTGAGAAAATGAAGTTTCAAAGCGCGGTTTTTGAGAGTATCGGCATCGGTATTCTGGTGGTGGATCGGGATGCACGGGTGATGAGTGCCAATGCCATGGCCCTTGAGCTCCTCAACAAGCCCCTTGAAGATGTGTTGAATCTCAGGATTACCGACGTTTTTCCTCAGGAAGGGCGCGGTCGGTTGGTGAAGGCTTTAAAGGAGGTGGCCAAAAACCTTGATTTGAAGCGTCGTAGCTTTCATTTGAAGTCTGGTTCTGAGACGCTAAAGTTGGTGGTGTCAATGCTCAGAATGGGCAACGACCTGGATGGATGGATTCTGACAATGGAGGAAATAAACTTATGAGTCGAACAAGCATCAGAAATAAGCTTATCCTCAGTTTTCTGGTTTTGCTGCTGCTGCTGATGATGGTTGTGGCCGTCATTAACCGGTTGACCGATGATTATTATACGGCACAGGCCATCTCCGTTGCACTGGCCCTGGCAGCCGGCGCTGTTTTCGGGGGCTATTTTTCAAGATCTATCGTTCGCCGCCTAAACAGCCTGAGCACTGTGGCAAGGGAGATTAGCCACGGGGATCTCTCAAAGGATATCCCGTTGTTGAGTCAAGATGAAATTCGGGATCTGGAAGAAGTATTCGCTTCCATGGTGAAGGATCTCAGAGAGATGATTTTGGACATTAAAAACGTCGCTTCTAAAATGGAGGAAACCAACAGGGACCTCAGCAGCCTTTCGGAAAAGGTTTTGGCCAGCAGTCAGGAAATTGACGAGTCGGCCATGGCCATTGCCAAGGGGTCTGAGCAGCAGACCATGATTGTTCAAAAGACATCCCTGATCATTAACAACAGCCTTGATCAGATGGACGCGGCCGGCCGCCAGTCAGCCCAGACGGTTTTGAAAATCGATAACGCGTTGGTTAAAACGGGAAGCGGCGAAACCAAAGCCCGGGAAACCCTTAGGTATCTTGACAATGTCCTCAACCAGATTGCGGAAAACACCAAACCCATTTATCGGTTGAGCAACAAAGTTGACAAGATCCGGATGGTGATGCATGTCATGGACGAAGTGGCCCAGAAAACAGAGCTGCTTTCCCTGAACGCCTCCATTGAGGCCACCCGGGCCGGTGAAATGGGTAAAGGGTTTGCATTGGTGGCCAATGAGATCCGGAGCATGGCGGAAAATTCGAAACGGTCCTCCCAGGAGATCAGGCGAATCGTAGACGATATATTTCAAGACAACAAAGCGGTGATTCACGCGCTCCGGAAAAGCGAGGAAGATGTGGGTAAAGGGCGCAGCATTATCACGGGTATGGTCGGTACCTTCAAAGAGATGGTATCCGGCGTCAAGGAAATTTCCTCCGAGGTGAAATTGGTTGAAAAGGTAACACTGAAGCAGATCAAGGAAATACGGGGGCTGCTGACTCATTTTGAGGCGCTTTCGCGACTGGCCCAGGAAAATTTTGTGTCCACCCAGAAGACCACCGTTGGGACCCGGAATCAGAAGGAAGGGATGCAGAAGATTGTCGAGCTGATGCAGTCTTTAAATGCGTTGTCAGAACTAATGATGTCATCTCAGCGGCGTTTCAGGCTCCGCGGGGATTAAGGATGGATATCTTTATTTTCGAGGCTGCCGGGCATTATATCGGTATCGAGGCCAAATACATATACCGTATTGCGGATAACGTTATGATCGTACCCGTGCCTCTGGTGCCGGCCTGTTACGAAGGCCTTATATACTACAGGGGTGATTTGTTTGATGTGATTGATATGGGTCGCCTGATGGAAAACGAAACCTCAACGCTGCATGATGATCCCTACATCATTTTGTTGAAATGGGATACGGGGAAGCTGGGGTTGATTCCTGACAGGATTGTGGGCATGAAGTGGGTTGAGGGCAACGGCGGGACCTTGACCGTTTTTAACAAAAAGGGGGATACGGCGAATTTGATGACGCCGGACGAGATCTGGAACAAGCTGGCAGGATTGGCCTATGGAACTTGATAAATACCAGAAAATTTTCATCCAGGAATCGAGCAAATATCTTGATGAGTTGGATACTGTTTTGATCAGGGTGGAAAAGAACCTTCAAGATCAGCAGTTGTGGGGTGACATACACGGCAAAATCCATTCCGTGAAGGGTATGGCCAGAGCCCTCAGCATGACGGATCTGGCCACTTTTTGTCATGCCATGGAATCCTGGTGTAAATCATTTCAGGACGGTACCAAAATCCCTGATGAGCGGATTGTTCAATTGTTGTTTGACGGCACGGACCTTCTCAAGGCTTTTGTGGCGGGAAAGGGCAAGATCAGCGAGCCGGAGGACCTGGAAAGACTGCGGTCGATTTCCGAAGATCTGGCAAAAGCCCCCGAGGATTTGGTCGATCGTGCGGAGTCTGAGATCCGGCCGTCTGCAGCGCCTGGGAAAATTGATCGCATACGGGTCGATTATGCCTTGATTGAATCGCTTCTGGCTCGCTCCCAGGAAATCATGCTGCTGGAAAAGACGCTCCCTCCACTGACCCAGGATCAGATATCCGCAGGTCTTGGAACCTGGATTAGTCATTACATTTCCATGCTCAAAGGCCTCTATTTCCAGTTGGCCCAGCTCAGGCTGATGCCCGTTCAGGACTTTGGGGAGCTGTTTAGAAAGACCATTCGCGATCTGGCGAAATCCTACAACCGGGATGTGACGCTTGAAATTGTGGGGGGCGAAATTGAGGTGGATATCGGTTTGATGGATCGCTTGAGAGAACCGTTTATGCACCTGTTGCGCAATGCTGTAGCCCACGGTATCGAGCCACCGGATGAACGGGAAAAATCCGGTAAGACCCGGGAGGGAAAAATTGTTCTGGAAGCGGAAAGGCGGGGGGATCAACTGATACTGACAATCAGTGATGATGGCCGGGGTCTTGACCGCGAAGCCATCAGTGCGTACCTGAAAGACAAGATGGGCATGAGCCATGAGGAGATGAACGCGCTTTCAAACGAGAAGCTCCTGAACATTATTTGTCGACCGGACTTTTCATCCGTCGGAGAGACGACCCAGCTGGCGGGAAGAGGGATCGGTATGAATGTCATTGCCCAGTCCATTGAATATCTGGGCGGCAACATGAAAATCCAATCGGAGCCTTCTAAAGGGATCCGGTTTATCATAAGCCTGCCCCTTTCTCTTTCCATTATCTATGCGGTTCTGTTCAGGCTCGGAAATTATATTCTGGCCATTCCCACATCCCACGTGCAAGCCATTGAAAATGAGGATTTGAAATCTTCCGAAACGGTTGAACAATTCTGTGATCTCAGAAGCCTGTTGCGAATGGATGCGGAAGGATCGGGTAAGGGCCATATTATCCGGCTGCGGCAGTCTGCGAAACCCCATGTGCCACCCCCGGATAACAAAGGTTTGGGGGTTGCGGCTGACGCCATTATCGGCAACATGCCGCTAATGGCCATTCCGTTGGGAGAGCTGCTGGCCAAAACAGGGCTTTTTGCGGGCGTGGGCATCATGGAAAACGGCGACATTTCCCTTATTCTCGATCTTGAAAAAATTCAGACGGCTGTGGCATAGGTGGCATGAAAGGCGGCCAAGGGGGGCGTCAGTAAGTCAGTTCTTTTCGTGATGCCTTGAAGCAGGAGCTCTAACTGGCTTCAAGGGTCATGAAAACAGGACTTTTCCGTTTTCGAAGGATGCGATTCGTGCAAGGGAATACACTTCAATCCCCGCGTCCCTCACCAGACTTCCACCATCCTGAAAAGCCTTTTCAATCACGATTCCCGCCCCGACCGGGTCGGCGCCGGATTGATGAACAATATTGATAAGACCCAGCAATGCTTGTCCCTTTGCCAGGAAGTCATCCACCAGCAATACCCTGTCATCAGGTGTAAGAAAACGCCTGTTCACCATGATGGTGAATGCTCTTTGTTTGGTGAAGGAAAAGATTTCGGCAGCGTATTGATCATCTACCGTCGTTAAGGACGGCGTTTTACGGGCGAAAACCGCCGGCACATGAAAGTATCGGGCCAACGAACAGACCACGGCGATTCCGGATGTTTCAACGGTCAGGACTTTTGTAGCGCCACATTCCTTGAAGTGATCGAAAAAGGCACGACCCATCCGATCCATCAACCCCATATCGATTTGGTGATTCAGGAAACTGTCGACCTTTAATACATGGCTATTGAGGACGCGGCCATCCGTTAAAATCCTTTTTTTTAATTCATCCATGACGCCTCGACAACGTCCACTTTCCGGGTGGTTAATAGAAATGCCGGTCCTTTTTGTCGGTCCATGCCTGGTAGGCTTTGAGGCCCAGATCCTGTCGATACTGCTTGATCTTGATGCGACGCTGGTCCAGGGGCAGGGCAAAATCTTCGTATTGAAAAGCGTCGTCAAAACCGATTTTCCGGGTATCTTCCAGGTCGCAGGCAAAGTAAACTGCATCGATCCTGGCCCAGTAGATGGCACTCATGCACATGGGACAGGGTTCAGCGCTGATGAAAATTTCATATCCCATGAGCATCCTGGCGCGTTCGGGAACGGGATCGGGTGACCCCTCTGGACGAGCCACGAACGCGAGGGTCGACTTGTTCCGGTTGGGGGGACTGATGGAGGGGGAGTAGGGATTGATGATGCGAGCGGCCTTGCGGATGGCCTCCACCTCGGCGTGGGCCGTGATATCTCCCGTGAGCAGCACCCGGTTCTGGCCCCGGGCGATAATCTCCCCGTCCTTGGCAATAACCGCCCCAAAGGGACCGCCCCAATTGTTTTCTACCGACTCCCTGGCCAATCGGCATGCTTCCGCAATCAATTCATCATGGGTCATGATTTTGCTCCTTTGTGCCGTGAAGGGATCATCTGTCTGAACAGCGGCCACTACTGGCTGCTTCCCCCTTGGAACAATTGAATCATTAATGAGATGTCACCATTTACCTTGTACTTTTGTTCCATGAACATCTGCTGCCCGTCAACTTTATGGGTCATGATGTCCATCCACACGTCAAAGGGCGTTTCAATTGTGAGGTCGGGGTTCTCCCAGGTTCCCTTTTTTGCAACGATGTTCCCTTTTTTTATAGTGAAGTAGCATGAATCCTCTACATCACCGGAAAACTTGAACTGCAATATCACCTTCTTGTCACCAACCACTTCGGATTTAATCCCGAAAGGTAAAAAGAGCATAAAGCTTTCAAGGGAGTCAGGGCGCGGAACCATCTTTTTCTTTTCAAATTCTTTGGGTGTCACCCCCTCGGCGATGCAGGTCTTCCAAAAATGGTTCGTCATTTCGGCAAAGGATTGAGCATCCACAATGGGTTGAGTGATCCGCTCCATTGTCGCTGGACTGATTTTCATGGATCTCACCAGTTCTCGTCCCGCCTGTTTTGTGGCGTCGAGAATGTCGTTTGATTTCTCCTTATAAAAGGGACCCGTCATTATTTCTGCGGCAGGGCGATAGATTTCCGCTAAAAGCTGTCGCCCCGGTGTTGCCGTTAAATAATGAGCATGGGCAGAAAGGGCACTGAAATGATCTTCATCAGGCATCCCGGCAACGGAAAGCATTACAATTGCCGGGGTTTTATTGCGCAAAGGGTGGAACATTCTGCCATCGTGAATTTCAAAAAACGGTTCCAAGGAAGGAAGCGTACGCTCGATAAAAACTTTAAGCGTCGCATTCACGCCATAGTTGTAAAGGGGCGTTGCATAGACGACCATATCGGATTCCAACCATGTTCCAAACAGTTCTTTGGTCATGTCATCTTTGTGAATACACTGACCAGGGGTCTTGGTCCAACAAGTGAAGCATCCGATGCAATTCTTGATATTTTTCTCGCGCAGGTTTATCACCTCGACATCAGCACCGGCATCGCGCATGCCCTCCACAAGGTGATTGAGCATCAGTTCGGTTTTGCTTTGACCGCCGCTTCGGGGGCTGGAATTGAGTGCAAGGATTTTCATTCTATTCTCCTATGATTTTGCTTGATTGATCAGACGTTGTGGCCACATCTGTTCAGGCCCAGTCTATTTTTTTTGCTGCGTTCTTCGAAAAGCATGTTCAATCTTTCGATCACAGCCGGACTCGAGAGAATGCCGCCATGGGTTACATCAAAACCAAGGACCTTCTTTGCCGAAAGTTCGACCGGCAGAAAGGAGTTCACTTCGCAGGGATACTGTCCCATCGTTACTGGGAGGCATGGTCAAGTGCCATCCGCCACGATAGCTGAAAAACAAGTTGTACTCCAGGTGAGACGGAAGGGGTGTTTTTGAGAGACTCTTGATAAAAGGACTTCCGGGTACCATGTCATACCAAGCAGGAATAACCACCGGACACTGTTTCACACCTTTGGCTGCAAATACGTGCCCATCCCACGGGGTAGACAATGAAACGAACAATTGCAGAACCTTGCCGCCGCCTTCGCGGATCATTCGATTTATTACATCGCGGGCGACCAATCCTCCCATACTGTGGGCGAGTATATAAAGATGTTCAAATTTGTGTTGCACCAGCAGAATGGAAAGGGTTGTGCTCACCCACTTGCTGATGATCCCGAGTCGCATCCCGGATGGATAGAACAGAACCCAAGGCTGAAATTTGTCTCGATTCAGGCCCTTGATGATATGCTTGAACTCCACCGGATTTCCCCCGGCGCCGTGAACAATCAGTATGGGGATCTTTTCCGGATCATATTTCTGAAGAAAGAAAACGCCCCCCCCGACGTCTTCCATGAATTCGAGGGGCTCCCAGAAGCCCATATCTCCATTCTTGGCCGCGAATCTCGGGTCGGAAAGCTTGACGACTTCCCCCACGCGAAACTTTCCGACGAGTTCTCTGGACATTTGGAATGGAGGCAGTTCATACAACAGGGGGAATTGTAGGTGCGCCTGTTCGGACGAACGTAGAATAACGGACAAACCCTCGTGTTTCTTGTTCGGTTTTACGATGATTGGATCGGGGGCTCCGTGCCAACCAACATATTCGTCGGGCTGAAAGATCATGTCTTCATTTCTATCTTCGAAAGCACCGACCATATAGGTTCCCGGAAGCGCAAAGAACTGGAATGGCCCCGGCTTGAACATGACCGTAGAATTGGCTATGGTATTGTCGTGATCGTCCAACATATTTACTTTGACCAAGAGAACTTGTATCGGTTTGTGGTGCGAAGTATCGCTTCTAACGGTACCCGAGACGGAACCGTATCGGTCTTGCCTCTCGAGGTCATCGTGAAGATCATAAAGCATGCAACCGCTCAGCATCCAAGTGGCGGTGACCCAGACGAAAAATTTACAAAGGAAGGGTTTCATGGATGAAGACCTCTATGTGTAAAAACCGTCACAACATTTTATTCGCGTTTGACTGGGTTGATATGAGCTTTTTTTTTGACTAAAAGCTTTAGATAAATTCCCATTGAGGGTCAAGGAAAAAAATATCCTCAAAATATGTGGCATCACGCCGGGTTGTATCGGAGAGGCTATTTTTCTATGGTCAGTGGCTTGGCGTACCCGTATTTGTGCCAATCAGCCAGAATCTTTTCCTTCACGGATTCACCACATAAATTCCCCAGGGAGAGTCTCTGTGGAACTTGTTCTCTTTCAAGATGGTCGGGATACAGACAGTTGTAGATGACCTTGGTGGATTTCCCGGAAGTCTTCTCATCAGGGGTTACGAACAACTGTAGTGGAAAAGGGGTCAGATCCGGAAACAGAAACTGCCCATGTTCGGGATGAGATCTGCCGGCAAAGGCCCAGACCACCTCGTTGATGTTGCTGGGATCAATGTCATCATCCACCAGGAGCACTTTTGACAGCAAAACACCGGCCTTGGATGGGAAAAAGATCTCCGCCAGTTGTTGAACCAGTTCTTCTCCTGAGACGCCCCCCCTGGACGACCTGTTCACCGTAACCACCAACCAGTGCACTGCCGATTCAAAGGGGATAAAACATCCTGCCACGGGGAAATTGTGTTTTCTCAGCTCCGCCGTCACCTGGGCTGAGATGCCGATCCCCCAGCAGGTATGGTTTTCCTCAACGGGCTCTCCCGCCGCAACCACGGGAAGGATGGGTGCATTTCTGTGGGTGATGGCCGATACCTCATAAACGGGCTGAGGGGAATATCCCCCTTTCGAAATATACCCGGTATATTCTCCCATGGGGCCTTCTTCGATCTCCTTATTGGGGCTAATCGTTCCTTCGATGACGATCTCCGAACTGGCGGGAACCTGTAGGCCAACGGTTTCACAATCAATAACCTGGACGGGTTCCCCCAAGTAGCCGCCGATAAAGTCGGGTTCCGAGACACCGTCGGGAATCGGCATGCCGCCCACAAAAGGGATGGCAGGGTCGACCCCCATGGCGATGGCAAAGGGCATGGGGGTATTATTTTCTTTCCACTGATTGAAGATGACCCCCAGATGCTGTCCTTTAAAACCCGTGCCGGTCAACATGTTTTTGCCCGTGACCATGACCCTGTTGATGGACCAGTTGGTCCATTTCTTGTCAGGTGTTCTGACAATGACAATTCCCCAGGTGTTCAGGTATCTGCCACCATCGTCCTGATGAATAAAGGGGGTCGGGAATCTGTAGAGGTCCACATCGTCATCCGTGTGAATATTCTCCTTGCACGGGCCTTCTCCAACAATTTTGGGAGGGATGAATTTTCTGTCCCATGTCCTGGAAAGTGCATCGACGATCTCGGGTCCGTTGGCACGGGGTGACATTCCCAAAGATAACGCCACCCGGGCAAACGCCAGGCCTTTCTGCCGGCTCATTCCCGCCGGTGCTCCGAGCACCCGGAATCCCGGTTCAATGCCCTTGATCCGGTTGAACAAGGGCGCCGGCGCCCCCAGGTCATAGGAGTGTTTGATAATCCCCCCTATTTCCAGGTTCCAGTCCACTTCACGGTCAATTTCCTGGATTTCTCCAATTTCATTCAGTTCTTTAATATACTCTCTGAGGTTCTTCAATGGCCTTGTCCTGTTACTCATTCAAAGCGGATTTCCTTATTTCCGCGGCTCCCCCGCTGTTTGCCGAATATGGCCTAACGCAGGGCCAGATGAATATCCAACGGATCCGTGTATTTCTGTTGGTATGCAATTTTTTTCTCTAATTTCTGAATGCTTTGTCTTTTGATGAACTGTCCATAACCCTGTGTGCCCACCAGACCGTCCCTGTCGTCGTATACGACCTTTCCGCGGACAATGGTCTTAAAGGGTTTCCCTTTCAGCTTGTAGCCGTGAAAGGGGCTGTACTTGGCCATTGTTACCATTTTGTCTTTGTCGATGGTCCATTCTTTTTCAAGGTCGAAGATGGTGAAGTCCGCATCCGCTCCCATGAACATGGATCCCTTTTTGGGGTAAAGTCCGTAGTGTTTGGCCGGAAATTCGGATAATACCTCAACCAGTCTGCCGAGCGTTAGTCTACCCTTGTTGTAACCTTCACTGATGATGACGGGCGCCATGGTTTCCACTCCGGGGATACCCGGGAAAGAATGCCAGATATCGTCAGGTTTTTCGGTGGCGATCTCATAGGGGGCATGGTCGGTGGCCACAAAATCGATTCTGCCATCGGCAAGGCAGTCCCACATGACCTGATTGTCTTTTTTGCTTCTAAGCGGCGGGGCGATCTTGGCGAATTGCCTGAATTCTCCCATATGTTCCGGCGCATTCAATGTGAGGTAATGGGGGCAGACTTCGGCCGTGACATCAAGCCCTCTTTTTTTTGCTTCACCGATCAATAGCCCGCCGATGCCGGTGCTCATGTGGACGATATGCATTCTGCATCCGGTGTCTTCCGAAAAGGAGATACAGAGTTCGATGGCCGCTTTTTCGGCCAGGGTCATCCTTGCCTCGGACCAGGCCGGGCCGTCCGTACGACCTTCTTTCTCAAGTTTATTTACATAGAAGTCGCATATATCGTAATTTTCAGCGTGGACTCCCACGGGCAGGCCGGTTTTGGCCACCGTTCTGAAACATTCGAGCATTTCCGGATCCGTGACCCTCGGGTAGGTGGGGACTGACGGCGTCATGTAGACCTTAAAAGCGACGACCCCCGCATCCACCTGTGCCTGAACATTATGGAGCCGGCCTTCCCTGACATCCTCCCCGGTCACGCCGCCCCAGGAAGCGAAATCAACCATGGCCTTATCCTTGATCTTGTCGATCTTGTTGTGTAGTTGTTCCACGCTCCGGACCGAAGGTTTTGAACAGCAGGGCATATCGATGATGGTGGTGATTCCGCCGCTGGCCGCCGCGGACGTTCCGGTCAGGAAATTCTCCCTGTGGGTAAACCCGGGATCCATGATATGGGTATGGGAATCGATACAGCCCGGCAGGGTCAAATGCCCTTCGGCATCTATGGTTTCTTTCCCTTCAATGCCTTCGAGACTGTCCATGAATCCGGCCACTTTTTCATCTTGGATCAGAATGTTGGTTTTGTGGGTTCTGTCTCCCTGGGGGATACTGGCATTCTTGATAATTACATCATACATTCGATATCTCCTTTTTTTGATGATTGTCAATGGTGTACATTTTGCGGAATCAGTTTGTAGGGGTCGATCCGCAATATTCGATCCATAAGTAGCCATGGTATTCACAAAGGCTGAATAATATCATCATATCAGTTTGTTGGGCAATGTTTTTTTCTAATAGAATTAAAGAGGCGACTTGCAAGGCCAAAAATTTGACGGTCTGATGGATGGTTTTCTGACCCATGGATGTCAGAAATTTTGGGGTGTATATCAAAAGGCTCTGGTTTGCAAAGTGGGTGTGCTGCGTTAGCGGTCCTTTTTGGGTTGCTTTCCAATCGTATGATTTTCGCCGACAACAAAAAATAAATCTGTCCCCTTTTCTATTTTCTAAGCATTTCGCTTACAACTGGTTGTAAGGCTTGGGTTCAGTTCTTTTGCTGCGGGATATTGTGTTGAAAGGGGCGAAGCCATCGTCCGTCAAAACGGGTGGTGGCCATAGCGCAGTAATTTACTATTTTGCCAGCGTTATTTTCGCAACATTCCGGGGGAACGTCCTTAAGGTTGACAAGCGCAGGGATAGGCCGTAGCATGACAAAGATATAGGGTATAGACGATTAACAATGATGGCGAAAAGGGGCGGAATATCCCGGAGCCATCTTCATCGAAAAGGAGATCTTTATGATAACGGTTATCGCTTCAATTCATGTTAAACCCGGCCATATTCCTCAATTTATTGACATCTTCAAATCAAACGTTCCGGCTGTTTTGGCGGAAAAAGGGTGAATCGAGTACTACCCGACCGTTGACGTTCAGAGCGGGTTGCCGCCTCAGGAATTGGATGAGAAGGTGGTAACGGTGATAGAAAAATGGGAAAATGTCGATGCCCTCCAAAACCACCTTGGCACGCCCCACATGCTGGCCTACAGAGAACGGGTAAAAGAGATCGTTACAAAGCTTACGGTCAAGGTATTGAAAGAAGCATGACAGGGCCGCAATGACTCTTGTCGGCGAATTTAAAATCGAGGGTCCCAAAGCCGTCAGACGTTCATGCAGGACCCAAAAACCATTTCAGAGATAGACAAATTCAACCCCTTTCAATTTAGCTTAATAAGTCTGTCTGGAACGGGATCTTATGCATGCTCAAAATTGACTCACAGGAAATCATCGCAGACGCCGACGTAGAAAAGCTTTCCCGGTTTTTCATGGATCATAAGGAACGGATATACGCATTGATCCGGGAGCGCCTAAAAAAAGAACCCCCCACACCATACAAATATTTTATCTCGGACCATCCTAATGGTCAAATGCGAAGTCAGGCCTTCCTCAAGGCCTTTCAGGAAGCGCTTAATGGAAGAGTGGATGTTCTCTTTGAGGATCAGCGACAGATAGGATACAAACGGGCCATGGAAGGCTATGAGCTGAAGGATGTTTTTGCTTACAAAATGGCCTTCACGGAAGTTATGTGGTTCCTCATAAACGATTACAATGTCCATCTAAAATCAGGTGAGGATCTGATTACCTTTAATGATATGAAAGTCATTACCCATCTGACAAGTTATTCCAATTTCCTGTTGTCTAATTCTTTTCTCAGAACCCGAGACGAAATCATCAGTCACCGTCGCAATCAACTTCAAAAGCTCCACCGCTATGCCGCAAGCGCCATATCTATTTTCCAAGAGGAGGAGCTTCGGGCATACACGAACCAGGGCATATTCGATATCTTCGGCCTTGACGGCGCCTTTATGGTCCCCTATGTAAAAAAAGATGATAAAAATGGATGGAAAAAGGGGAAATTGATTGGCATACAGCCTCCCCCCGAGTTCGTTGAAAAGACCGCACATAAGGTTGTTCAGACCGACAAGGCCATGGCCATTGATGTCAATGGAACAATGATTCCCTTTGACGAGGAGGTGAAACAGGAGAACTTCCAAGCCATCTGCATTCCCATCCATACGAGCAATTTTGATGTTACAGGTCTCTTCTTCGTTCACGATCAGGGTCGGATTTTCAAGTTTCAGAGGTTTGACAAGAATCTATTATATCAATTTGCCTACTTCACCGGAGCGATCCTGTCAAACTCCCTTATGGTTTCCGAACTGGCCCGCAAAAAAGAAGAACTGCATGATTTGACGGGAAGGCTCATCTTTGTGCAGGAAGAGGAAAAAAAGAGAATTGGGGCGGATATTCACGATACCATTACCCAGGCCCTCACCGGCATCGGCTATAAAGCCCTCCTCTGCCAGGCCCTCATCAACAAGGATTCACCGAGGCTTGAAGAGGAACTGAACCGCCTCGTGCATGACATCAACGGGGCATTGCGAGAATCCCGCAATATTATCAGTGATTTGAGGCCGAAAATATTGGATGACCTGGGGGTTGTGCCTGCGTTTAATAGAGCAATCGCCAATTTTATGGAGGATTCCAGCCTGGAAGTCCACTTTGAATGCCCGGAAACACTGAGTGTAAATTCCGATGTTGGGATTGCCTTTTACCGGATCTTTCAAGAGGCGCTTCGCAATATATATAAGCATGCCCGGGCGTCAAAGGTGGATATCTCTCTGACTATTGACAGTAGAAACCGGTTATCCTTGGTTGTGAGGGACAATGGCCGGGGACTTGTCTTAGATCCTGATTCCGAACGTGTCGGCAATTCGGGTATGGGGCTGTTGACAATGCGTGAAAGGGCTGAAGATTTAGGGGGGCAATTCGTTATTGACTCAAAAAGCGGGAATGGGTGCCGGATTATGGTAACCGTTCCCTTGTAGCCGGGGACGTGAAATAATGACGGAAATCAGAGTCATCGTTGTTGACGATCACATCATTGTCAGGGAAGGCTTGAAGGCGCTTTTGGAACTGGAACCTGACATCCGAGTGGTTTACGGGGCGGCATCAAGCCTGGAATGCCTTGAAGTTCTCGATGAGTACCGCCCTCATGTGGTGTTGATGGATCTCAAGATGCCAGGCGTAGGGGGTATTGAAGCCCTTCGGTTAATCAAACGCAGCAGGCCGCAAATCAAGGTCGTCTTGATCACGAATTATGACGATGAAGAATATGTTGTCGAGGCAATTAAGGCGAATGCGGACGGTTATGTGCTCAAGGACGTCGAGAAGGGAGCGCTGGTCAGGATCTTGCGTCTCGTACTTCAGGGTCATTCATACATGGATCCTTCCGTAACGGGCAAGGTATTCCGGGAATTAAAAGGGACTAATCGGTCCAAACAGGCGCCTTCACGGACCACCCTTTCCCAGAGGGAGCTTCAAATTCTTGAGTGCGTGGTGGATGGGAAGTCGAATCGACAGATTGCGGAATCTGTCTACATTTCTTTAGATACCGTCAAATCACATCTTAAGAAGATATATCAGAAGCTGGGAGTATCCAAACGGTCGCAAGCCATTAAAACGGCCCTCAATGAAAGGCTTATTTACTTGCCCAAATAACCGGGTCGGCGTAGCGCTCCATGATGATCGGTCGGACAGAGCATCCGGAACATTTCGAATCCAACGCCGGCCTCATTTCCACATGGAGATTTTTACATTCTTCTCAGGGCAATCATCACTACATCCTAACGAATAAGGATAGATTGTGTGAGCGTAGCGAGCCACGATCTTATCCTGTGGTTGGACAAGCCCGGCATATGGGAGTGGGATCTTAATATAAGCAAATATCTTTTTTTGAATGTGCGGCAATGGAA
>Ga0207996_1000365_pt1 | contig 41346 bp, 32 predicted proteins | sample AntAceMetag02UKG_FD_184773 | JGI IMG/M metagenome (GOLD analysis project Ga0207996, IMG submission 184773) | Saline lake microbial communities from Ace Lake, Antarctica - Antarctic Ace Lake Metagenome 02UKG (SPAdes) (version 2) | ecosystem: Environmental > Aquatic > Non-marine Saline and...
ACCGGTAGTTATGGCTGGTGACAGTTATAGAATGAAGGGCAAAATTAACTGAAAATCTGTACCAGTTACGAGTGCCAAAACTGTACCAATTTAAAATGCCATTGACAATCAACATAACACATTAATGTCATGCCGTTCAACTTTACATCCCCTAAGGGTCTCTCGGGTGTCGCCAGTAGGTTGTCAACTTGTTGCTTGCTGGTTACTTTTTTGATGGCAGCAGAATGGTTAAGGGTGTCACGGTGATGATTTTGGAGTACATCGAGAATGTCGATGTGTCGAGCCGTTAGATGAGAAAGATTTTTAACCACGAACTACACAGACCACACGTAAAAATGTAATTTAAGAGAAGAATTTTCACCACAGAGAGTACAGAGATAACTGAGAAAAGTTTTTCAATGCGGCTGATGCCGCACACAGTGACATTCTCACTGTACTCCGAAAGTGAAGATAAATTTCTGTAAACGCCAGCGGGATATATTGATTGACATGAAAATTACTTACTAAGAAAATATGAGTCGTAATAATTTGAAAAGAGGAGATAATATGAAAGCACGGCTATTACTACTAATATTCTTGATTTTAACTTGTGCATTAATCGCTCAACCTCATCCTGTATATGTGGAAGTGCATAATGCTGCAAATGAAATACCTGAAGAGGGAGATATACATTTTGAAGCATGGCTTACCGATAATCCGGGAGAAATTCTCACAGAAGATAGTACTGACTGTTATTTTCCTGCTTTTGGAAGTTTTGTGAAAGTAAACTGTGGACAATTTGGAGTATTCGATATAGGAGATATTCTACATCTGGAGGTTTGGGAACTATCTACAAATGACTGGGGATGGGGTGAATATGAATTAAATTATGAAGCCTCCCAATTTTATATGATAGATGAGGGCGGAATCATGCTGATGGATGAACTTGCAGCTCCAGAACTGGAATTACCACAGGGATTTGAAACCCTTGAAGATGAGATACTGACCGTAGATTTTTCGGAATACATCACAAATACGTGCTATTTTCTGAGAATGGTACCCAGCGAGAATATCCATGCAGAAATAAACAGTTTATCAGTAACACTAATTCCTGACCTTAATTGGTGTGGTTTTGAGGTGCTATACTTCACCGCAAGAGGCTGGGGTGGTATTGAAGATTCATCAGAAGTACTATTCTGGGCTCAGCCAGTCAATGATGCACCTGTGGTATATGATCTTGAACCCGAGGAGTCTGAGGTTGAAATTACTGAAGGGGAAGAAGTATTATTTGCAGCAGCAGTGCAGGATATTGACAGTGAAGTGAACTATCTCTGGCAGATCAATGAAAGTCAAGTTGGAGGTGATCAATGCAGTTATCTGCATCAGTTCAATGAGGGTGGTGAATTTGAGATCATTCTCACAATCAGTGATGAAGAATATGACCAGGAAGTAAATTGGACAGTCAATGTTAATTCAAATGGTAATGAACACTCAGAGGTGATATCTAATCCAATAGAGTTATTTGGTAATTATCCCAATCCTTTTAATCCTGAAACTACGATACGATATTCACTTATTTCCGGAATATCAGATCCTGAACTGGAAATATATAATCTAAAGGGTCAAAAAGTTGAGACAATTAATCTGAGCTTGAAAGGATCGAGCTATACCTGGAATGGCAGAAACAATTCTTCAGGGGTTTATTTTTATAGGATCAGGAGTGATCAATATATAACTAAACCAAAATCAATGATCCTGTTGAAATAAGAAGTCGTGTATATGGAGTGATGAAGGAATAAGAATATTGCTTGCCTTATAAGAAACGATATATTTGTTGGTTTTTTTGTTAATAGCTGAATATCAGTTATATTATAAAACAAAGAAATATAAGGAGGAACTAATGCTTGATAAAGTAAAAGTTCAGGAAGTATTAGATAAGGTACGTCCATCACTGCAGGCAGATGGTGGGGATTGTGAACTTATCAATGTGCGCGAAGATGGAGTAGTAGAAGTGAGATTACAGGGTGCCTGCGGCAGTTGCCCAATGGCAACTTTGACCTTGAAAGCAGGGATTGAGCGAGTATTGAAAGACGAGATACCGGAAGTGAAAGAAGTGATCTCAGTATAAATACCTGGGAGGATTCATGAAACTGAAACACTATAGTGAAATACCACTGGAAGAAGTAGAAATGGATGGAGCAAAAGGTGCTTCTATCCGTTGGTTGATTTCCCAAAAGGATGGAGCTCCAAATTTTGCTACCAGGATGTTTGAAGTAGAGCCGGGTGGATTTACGCCATATCACACACATAGCTGGGAACATGAGAATTTTATAGTTTCCGGGGAAGGAGCACTGGTAACAGAAGAAGGTGATAAACCCTTTAAGGAAGGTGATGTAATCTATGTTCCGCCACAATTTAAGCATTGTTATAAGAACACAGGTGATACTACCTTGAAATTTCTCTGCATGATTCCTAATCCGGAATCTGTAAAAATTGCCAGGAAAAAGGTGAATCCTTTTGCAAAAGGTGTAGCAAATAATTGTTAAGATTAATTATAAAAAAAAGGCGGAGTAAACATGGACAAAGCAATGAAGAAATTTTTTACCGATCTGGTTGAAGCTCCCAGTCCATCAGGATTTGAGCAGCCAGCTCAGGAAGTCTATCGTAAATTTATAGGCAAGTATGCTGATGACGTAACCACAGATGTGCATGGAAATGTGATCGCGCTAAAGAGAGGCAAGAGCGATCTTCGCCTGATGATCGTGGGACATGCTGATGAGATCGGTCTGATGGTCAGTTACATTGATGATAATGGTTTCATTCATTTTTCACCAATTGGTGGGGTGGATGTGGCATTACTGCCGGGTAGCCGGGTAAATATTTATCATGAAGGCAAACTTGTGCGTGGCGTTATAGGCAGAAAGGCTATTCATCTCTTGAAGCCGGAAGAGCGAAAAGATGCTCCTAAACTGGAAGGATTGTGGATTGATATAGGTGCCGCTGATCGTAAAGATGCGGAAAAAAGAGTAGGAATCGGTGATCCTATCACCTTTAGCCCTGGGCTTGAATACCTCCAGGGAGATATCATCACCAGTAAGGCAACTGATAATAAAGCTGGAGTATTTGTAGTGGCAGCCGTGATGAAGGAACTGGCAAAAGAAGAAATCGACTTCAATCTATATTCAGTAGCAGCTGTGCAGGAAGAAGTGGGTTTACGTGGAGCCAGAACCTCAGCTTATGGAATAGATCCCCATGTGGGAATCGCCATTGATGTAACTCATGCAACTGATTTCCCTGGTATGAACAAGAATACTTTGGGAGATATCAGATTAGGCAAGGGACCGGTAATTTCTGTTGGTTGTAATATCAATCCAGAAGTGTTTAAATTACTGAAGCAGGCTGGTAATAAGGCAAAAGTTGCTTATCAGATAGAAGCAGCACCACGGGCAACTGGAACAGATGCAAATGCTATTCAGGTAAGTCGTTCAGGAGTTGCTGCAGGTTTGATCAGTATCCCCAATAGATATATGCATACCCAGAATGAAGTTATCCACCTCCAAGATATGGCAGCAGCAGCTAAATTATTAGCAGAATTTGCCAGAATGATAAGTGTCGATACAAATTTCATTCCCGGAGTGTAAATAAAGAATTTGAGACTTCCTGCAATTGCGGGGAGTCTCTTTCTTATTGAAAATTAATTAAGAATTAGAGAAAAAATATTTGATATACTATCACAGTTTACTGAAAATAAATTATCTTAGTTGACAAAAAAATGAAGATTAAAAAAATAAATAAAAAAAAGTTCCGAGATATGTCAGGAGGAAACAGATGGATTTTCTCGATACAATAAAAAAGGTTAGTACTGGATTTGAAAGAATCGAAGATCATCCTTTAACTAAAATGACCAAGGAAGAGCAGGAGAAGTATATAAAAGGGCTTGCTCTTTACACAAATATAGATTTGGAAATCACTACTGAAGACATCAATTATCTGGGAATGTTCATCGCATCAGCGAATCAATCTTATGAAAAGATAAGTGAATATATGGAATTTGCTGAGAATCCAGATGAAAAAGAGATGGAAAAGATAATTTTATGGATACGCAGCAGTGATTATATAGACCAGTTTATTTGCGATATGTTGAGAAAATACCGGCATCAGAAACCCAATCAGCGTGAAGAAGAAATGATTGGGGAGATAAGCATCATGGCAGGATATAGTGCCATAGAATTGGCCTGGCTGCTGACTTTGATCATTGAACCGGATCGCAGGTATATTGATAATTACCTTGAAAGCTGTTCTCCAAAACTCATGAAAAGATTGCCTGCAATATTGAAATCACTTGGTTACACTAATGCTGACCATTTGATTGAGAAATACTTCCATAGCCGTAAGCAGTTATTGGATATATTCGATGATACCCACCTTGATATCACTATAGAAGTGTTTGATAAGGACATCAGGGACGATCTTAATAATCACTTATTTGATTCCGGTTCAGTGCAGGAAGTAGTTAAAATTGAATGGAAAAGACCTGTATTTGAAAAGAAGACAATTCGCAAGGGTGATGAATTATTTTCTATTCGTCTGGTTGAAGCTCAATCATTTCTTGATATGTTGATAGACCCAAAGAACAAATCTAAAGCTCAAACTCAAAGATATACTTATACTGCCAGTAACAGAGAAAAAATGAGCATAATGATATTTGAGGAAGAGATGCTTTCAGTGCATCAAAAAGACCTTGATGAGCGTAATTTTTATTCTGTAGGAGTGTTATATGATCCCAGAGAAGAACCAAAGAAAGTGCTTAAATGGGCTCTGGATCATGATTATATAACAAAAGAAATAGCTCAAAAGAAATATTCTGAGCTATTGAATTAAAGATAAATTAATATTTTATAATATTAACCCTGTCATTATCTGGCAGGGTTATTTTTTATGCGTAAGGCAATCCTGAGTTTCCGGATCGAAGAAATGCATCTTCTTCATATCAAAACTTATCTTAAGATCCTGCTCAACCTGAGGCAGTTTTTTAGGATCAAGCCTGGCAATAATAGTAGATTCTCCAGTAGATAAATAAACCACATATTCATTTCCCATAGGCTCTACAACGTCACAAAGTACTGTTAAATTCACAGGTGTCTCAGCCATGGAATCATATTCAGCATCATAGATATCTTCAGGTCGCAATCCCATGATCACGTTTTTGCCAATATGAGATTTTAGTGGATCTCTGAATTGTGAAGGTACTGGAACCTTGAAGGAATCAGCAATAAAAGTCAGAGCGTTATTTTCATCTTCAATTCTGCCCCTGAACTGGTTTATCGCAGGAGAGCCAATAAATCCAGCAACAAAGAGATTTACGGGGTTATTATAAACATTTAAGGGAGTATCTATCTGATGAATGAGACCATCTTTCATTATAACTATCTTATCTGCCATTGTCATAGCTTCAACCTGATCATGGGTAACATAGATCATGGTAGTAGCCAGTTTTCTGTGGAGTCTTGTGATCTCAGCACGCATTTGCACTCTTAATTTGGCATCAAGATTTGAGAGAGGTTCATCAAAGAGAAATACTTTTGGTTTTCTGACAATAGCTCTTCCCAGGGCGACACGCTGTCTTTGACCACCAGATAACTGTTTAGGTTTGCGGTCAAGAAGGTCTTCAATTTCCAGTAATTTAGCAGCATCCTGGACAATGGGATCAATTTCAGCTTTGGGAGTTTTTCTTAATTTGAGAGCAAAAGACATATTTTCATATACTGTCATATGTGGATACAGGGCATAATTCTGAAAGACCATGGCTATATCTCTATCTTTGGGGGGGATATTATTAACGAGTTTATCAGCGATGAAGATTTCACCCTCAGTTATCTCTTCCAGACCGGCAATCATTCTAAGTGTTGTTGATTTTCCACATCCAGAAGGACCGACAAGAATTACAAATTCTTTGTCTTCGGCAACAAAGCTAACACTTGAGACCGCTTTAAAACCATTATCATAAACTTTATCAACCTTGTTAACTACCACTTTTGCCATGATATCTCCTGCAAAATAATTTTGAGTAAAAATGAATATCACAAATCATGTGTCAAGTAAAAGTCGTGAGACGTGAGACGTGAGACGTGAGTCGAGTAGGGAAAAAATAGGGGAAAGGAATTTCTCTCCCCAGGATATACTTAATTGAAATCGATCAATTCTACATCAAATATTAAAGCACTTCCAGCAGGTATAGGACCAACATTACGGTTACCATAACCTAATTCCGGTGGAATAATGAAACGGTATTTTGCTCCAATTTTCATCAAAGCTACTCCTTCGTCCCAGCCTTTGATAACTCTGCCAGCTCCTAATTGAAAACGGAAGGGTTTGCCTTTTTGCACACTGGAATCAAACATCTGGTTATTGGACTGAAGATAGCCTGTATAATGAACTTCTACATTTGAGCCTTGATTAGGAGAATCTCCTGCACCAGCGTCAACGATATAATATTGGAGTCCACTATCAGTAGTATGAAGTTCCAGGCCAGTTACATCATAAGGGGGAATAGATTTTATATTTTTAGATTTGATATCTAATAATTCAACATCAAAGATCAGAGTGGAATTAGCAGGGATATCTCCATTTTTCATCGATCCATAGCCAATTTCCGGAGGAATAATAAAAGTAGCTTTATCTCCCACATGCAGGTATGCCACTCCTTCATCCCAGCCTTTGATCACACGTCCAGCCCCCAGCGGGAAAACAAAGGGTTTACCCCGGTCAATAGAGCTGTCAAAAACATCACCATTTTCAAATTTGCCAGTATAGTGCATTACTACAGTATCTCCAGCTTTAGCGAGTTTGCCCTCACCTTGAGTGGTAATCTGATACATTAAACCTGAGTCAGTTTTAATAAAATCTTTGTACATATCATCTCCTGAAAGACATAGCGATAGAACAAGAAACAGCAAGGTTAAGATAATTTGTCCTTTTTTCATAAAAACTCCTTGAATATTTAGTCATTATTAAATCTTTTATAAAATGCCGGAATATCATTATTTATTTCATTGGTGTCAGTATCTTCATCAATCTCAATTTTCTGAGACTGAGTGTTGGATTTATCAATATCGAGATCATCATCACTATCAATTTTGCGCCAGTCATTTCTGGAAGTATTAAAGTTAAGATCAGCTTGAGTATTTGATTTAGCAGGTGCAGGAACTTTATAATAAGATTGAGTTTTGATTTTAAGCCCGGTAGCGATCATTGTAACGCGAACTTTGTTGCTCATCTCATTATCAATCACATAACCATGGATAATATCCCCTTCCTTGCCCGTGGAATCGGTGATCTTTGTCAAAGCATCATAAAATTCATTTAATCCCAGGTCAGGACCAGAAGTAATATTGATCAATAATCCCTTGGTATCTTTAAGTTCAATATCAGAGAGTAGAGGATTGTTCATCGCACGATCTGCAGCTTCCATCGCCCTATTATCTCCTTCAGCTTCTCCGCTGGTGATATAAGCAAAACCTTTGTTTGCCAGAATGGTAAGGATATCCCTGAAATCTACTTCTAAATAGCCCTTTTTAAGTAAAAGGTCAGTAATCGCACTGGCAGCATGAAAGATAATATCATCAGCCTTTTTGAATGCTTCAATAATGGAAACTCCTTTATATTCTTCATGGATCTTTTCATTGGGGATCACGATCAAGGTATCTACAATACCCACGAGTTCTTCCAGACCTTTCTCGGCATTTTTTATTCGTTTGGCACCTTCATATTGAAAGGGGAAAAATACTATTGCAACAACAAGTTTCTGATTTCCAGTTTCACTTTTAATGCTTTTGATTGTCTCAACAATAGTAGGAGATGAACCTGTACCCGTACCTTTACCCATTCCGGCAACCAGAAAGACCATATCAGCATCATGAAAGGTGTCCACAATTTCTGCCTCAGATTCTTCAGCAGCCAGTTTACCGATCTCTCTGTCCGCTCCAGCTCCAAGTCCTCGTGATGTGAGTCTGCCCAGATGAAGGAGTTTATCTGCTTTAGATTTCTGAAGGTCACCCCAATCTGTGTTTGCTGCAATAAATTCCACACCCTGCAATTTCTTCTCCACCAGGGTATTAATTGTATTACCTCCAGCTCCTCCTACTCCCAGTATCTTGATCTTCACCTGAGAATTTACATATTTCTCATTTAAGACAGGTTCTATTCTCATTATATATCCTCCAGACTATTTTATTTACACAAACCAGCTTTGAATAAACTTTAATGCCCTCTTAAAGAAACTAATTCTATCTTTATCAAATTCAACATCAAACCCATTTTTTATATAGTTATCATGCACGTAAAGGAAAATCCCCACAGTAGTGGAAAATTCAGGTTTTTCAAGTAAAGAAGTTCTTCCCTGAAATTTAGATAGATCAGGTTTACAAATTGTGCAATGCATTTTTGTCATATTGAAGATCAATTCATCTAATCCTTCTAAGTTTGCAGCACCACCAGTAAGATAAATACCTGCTTTTAAACTTTCTATAGCTATAGATCTATTAATATGATTATATATTTTGCGAATCAGAGCTGTCATCTCTTTGGAGATATTCTCTGCGAATTCTGTTTTTTTGTATTTTATTTGATTACCTGTGATATCAAGGAACTCAATCTCTTCATTAGGATCAATGCCCTCAACTGTTGCCTGTCCAGCAGAAATTTTTAAATCCTCTGTAACACTGAGAGAGGCTAATATATCTCCTGACAGTCTTCGAGTCAATTCTGACCCACCAAAAGGGAATACTGCTGAAAATCTGATACTATTTCGGAAATAGATCGCAATATCAGTGGTCCCACCTCCAATATCGATCATAATTGCTCCTAATTCTTTCTGATCTTCATTCAGAACTGCATATGAAGAAGCAATTGGCTCCAGAACAGTGTTTTGAGGTTTTACATTATAGCCAGAAATTTCAAAGCAGCTAAGTAAGTTATTCACATTGGCTTCATTGGCAAAAATAATATGGACTTTGGCAAATAAGCGTGAAGCTTCCAAACCTAAGGGATTAGGGATACCTTTGCCATTGTCAGTATTAAAATAGTGAGGTATAGCATGTATGATTTTAAGATTTGCAAAATCAGGTTGATAGCCTGCTGATTTTTTTGCATCCGTAATCACAAGATCAATGTGTTTCTTGGTAATCTTCTTTTTGCCATCCTGAGCGTCGACAGGGATGGTGATTTCGCCTTTAAAATTCCCACTTTTAATATGATCTCCTGCAATACCGACATAAATATTTACTGCTTTAAGCTGAGCCATTTTCTCTGCTTCTTTAATAGATCTGTCAATCGAGGAAGCAGCCTTATTCATTTCTACAACTGCACTTTTTACCATACCTTCAGAGGTAGTAAGTCCAAATCCTTTAACTAGAAAGAAAACTTCATTTTTATCATTTAGCTTTTTTTCTGCTATTACTGTGCACACTTTTGTTGTTCCAATATCTACTACGGTGATAATATCTTTATTTTTCTGCCTCACTAATCCTCCCGTTTGCTAACCCGATAGTTATTTTCGATTGTCATATCAATAATTGTTTTATTATCAAAAGAATAGGTATTTTTTATATCCATGTAATCGATAATATTTTGCAGCAGATCTTCCCTGGGAAGAATAATTCTATAGCCCTGCCTGCTTTCTACCAAATACAAATCATTGTCCTTTACATATATTTCCGAAATAAAATCAAAGAAATCAGGTTCCGCTTCCTTGATATCTGGATACATTTTCAGCATTTCTGCAAGAAATGGATCTTTCAGGCTCTTACCAGGTTCCAAAGTATCAGATACAGCTTGTACTGAAATGATCGTGGGATTCTCTGGTTGGGAAGATTCTGATAATGAAAGTATTACTGATTCATCATCAACAATCAAAATCTTCCCATCACGAGTAAGAACCTGAAAAACCGGTTTTCTTTCAACAATATTAATCTGTAATTTGTTAAATAGCTTTCTTGATATACTCAAATCTTTAATTCGAGAAAATGAGGAATAAATATCTTTTACTTCTTCCTGACTGACTCTAAACAGATTTCTGCCTATAAGATCATCACCTGCCTGCTTGAGATTATCTGTAGCCATAGCCATTTGACCAGTAAATGAGAGATCTTTTATCAGGAATATGTTAAGACTGTAAAGTAGCAGTAATATCAGCCTGAAGGCAAGATATGAGCCTCCTATAATGGTCAGGAACCAGGCAAAGTAACGTGTATTTCCTCTGCGCTTCCTCATTAGTTCACTACCTTGATTTCCAGTTCAAGCTCAATATGGAAAGTTCTCAAAACTGCTTCACTGGCATTATCTATTAATTGCAGGGCATCAGAAAAATCTGCCTTACCAAGATTAACCATAATATTTGCATGCAGGGAAGAAAAAGCAGCATCACCTAACGATTTCCCTTTAAATCCAGCCTTATCTAAAAGGTATCCTGCGCTGGCATCCAGAGGATTCTTAAAGATGGAGCCAAGGTTAGGCATATTCAAAGGTTGATGTGCTCTCCGATCATTGATTTTTGCTTTAATATCATTAAGAATTTTAATTTGTGGCTTTGATTCAGGAGATAGACATATTTCAGTGATAAAACCAGAAATATCAGAGTGCCTGTAAGAAAAATCTAAATCTGAGCCTGATATTTTCTTAATTTCACCTTCTGCGTTAATTAACTTGATATATTTTATAAAATCACTGATTTGAGTGCCAAAAGCCCCAGCATTCATCTTAACCAGTCCAGATATATGTGCAGGAATACCTGCTAAAAATTCCATACCACCAAGATCAAGGCGAGACATCTCCATCAGCAATCTGGAGATATTATAATTTCCTGACACGATTATGTTTTTACCTTCCCGTTTCCAGAAACAGGGTAGGAAGGCATCGCTTATAATAATATATCTACTGGTGTTTCCAAATAAAATATTTGATCCACCCGCCAGAAACAGCAAAGATTTGTCTTTTCCCCTGGCATTATTCAGAAGTTCAATTAATTGCACCTGATTTTCTGGCAGATAAAAATCATGATATGGAGCACCAATCCTAATATGTGACCATTTAGAAAGATCAACAGTGTGGGCTTTAATTTTATTCAGGGACATTTCTTAGGAACTCTTCACCGTACTGATAGATATTCCCTGCACCCATTGTGACTATAATATCTCCAGGCTGGCAATGTGATTTCATACTTTTTACTATCTCATCATTACTTTCAATGTAATGTACATGACGATGACCGGATTGAATAGCAGCATCGGCGATCATTTTTCCGCTTATGCCTGGAATGGGTTTTTCTCTGGCGGGAAATATTGGGGCTACCAGCAGAATATCAGACTGAAAAAAAGATCTGCCAAATTCATTATAAAAATCCCGGGTGCGACTATAGAGATGAGGTTGAAAAACGGCAACTATCCGTCTGTCAGTATTTTCTTTTATAGCATTTAATGTTGCAATGATCTCAGTCGGGTGATGGCAGTAATCATCATAAAGTGTGATGTCATTTACATTGCCTTTGTACTCAAATCTGCGGAAAACACCATTGTATCCAGCCAGACCTGTCTGAATTGCCGAAAAGGGTATCTGCAATTCCAATCCTACGCTCACAGCGAGTAATGAATTTAGAACATTGTGCTTTCCAGGCACTTTCAGATGGATCTGTCCAAGATTCTGATTATCAAGTATTGCAGTATAACTTGTTTCAAAGTTAGACATTTCAATATTAATTGCCCGTAATGTTGCCTGAGCTGAAAATCCATAGGTAAAAATATTCTTTTTGATATCTGGAATTACAGATTGTACACCTTTATCATCCAGACAACAGATTACTGAACCAAAAAAAGGAACCTTATTTGCAAATTCTGTAAATGCTGACTTGATATTGTCGATATCTTTGTAGCAATCAAGATGATCTGCATCAATATTTGTGATTCCCGCAATACATGGATATAGAGAGAGAAATGATCTGTCAAATTCGTCTGCTTCAGCTATAATATATTTTCCTGAACCCAGGAGATTATTAGAACCATAATTTTTTACTATTCCACCCACGATTACGGTGGGATCAAGTCCTGCAGCTTCAAATACTGTACCCACCATACTTGTAGTACTGGTTTTACCATGCGTTCCAGCAATGCACACACCATAGCTCATTCTCATGATCTCTGCCAGCATTTCTGCTCTTCGTATCACAGGAATTTTTCTGTGGATCGCAGAGGCAATTTCAGGATTTTCGTCCACTACTGCAGAAGATTTCACAACAACGTCAGCATCCCAGATATTCTGAGGATCATGACCAATATTTATTCTGATATTCTTAGTTCTCAGATGTTCAGTTACTGATGATTCCCGCAGATCTGAACCAGAAATAATGAAACCCTGATTGCTTAATAACTCGGCAATTCCACTCATGCCAATACCACCAATACCAACAAAATGTATTTTCCTCATTTTTCCAAACATTAGTCTATTTCTCCTCTAAATCATTAAGAACAGCAGCAATGTCTCTTGCAGAGTGCTGATGCCTTGTTTCACCAAAATTTAACTGATATTCTTTAATATTCTCCATCATGAAGATGACCTTTTTCAGAAGAAGAACTGGTGTCAAATTCTTTTGCTCAATAATTTCTGCTTCACCTTTTTCTGCAGATTCCTGGGCATTATAAAGCTGGTGGTTTGCCGCTGCTGTAGGCAATGGAACCAGAATGGCCGGTTTCTTAAGATATTCCAGCTCTGCCAGTGTAATTGCTCCTGCTCTGGCTATTACTAAATCGCAGATATTATATAAAGCCGCAATATTATCAGAATATGCAAATAGATAAATTCCTTTCCTCTCGCCAAATTTATCCTGGAATTTCTGATAACTGTAATTCCCTGTTTGCCAGATCAATTCCAGTCCTCTTCCCAGCAGGTCTTCTACTATGTCTTCAAGAATACTATTTAACATCAGAGAACCTTGACTTCCGCCCATTAAGAAAATCTTCTTTTTGGTCGGATCAAGCTTCAATTCGGCTTGATCAATGGGTATTGGGCTTTGCAACAGGACAGGATTTATAGGGTTTCCACAGTATTTTGTCATGCTATTATTTAGATAATCAGCAGCTTTACGATTACCTAAGAATATAATTCGAGACCACTTAGCTAAACTGCGGGTTGTCATGCCAGGAAAGCTGTTCTGCTCTTGCAAATATATAGGAATATTCATCAGATGAGCTGCCAGTCCTGCTGGTCCACATACAAAACCACCTGTACCTAAGTAGATAGAAGGCTTAATCTTTTTTAATATAAATATTGAGCGAATAACACTATAGATCAATAAGAATGGAAATTTAATATGAGAAAAGGTGAACCTGCGATATAACTTTTGAACATTGATTTTATGGAAGGGATAACCAGCCAGATTTATTAATCGCTCTTCAAGACTATTTCTATTTCCGATAAAATGGACTTGCCAGCCGGCTTCTTTTAAATATCTGGCAATGCTGAGGGCTGGATTGATATGTCCTGCTGTCCCACCTCCACTAATCACTATGGTTTTCATTCAACCGCCTCAACAGGTTTACCCAGAATGAGCAGAATCCCTATTGCCATTGAGTTTACTACGATAGAAGAACCTCCAGCACTGATAAAGGGAAGTGTTACACCAGTGGTTGGAATGCACCCGGCTACAGCTCCTATGTGAATGACAATATTAAAGAAAATATTCAAACTAAAGCCATAGCCCAGAATACGTGGGAACATTTCCTTTTGACGTGAGGAGATACTGATACCTCGAAGTACAAGCCCCATATATAGTAGAATTACAAATAATGCCCCAATTAATCCAAATTCTTCAGCAATAATAGCAAATACAAAATCTGTTCGGGCTTCATGCAGATATTTCAATTTCCCCATGCCACCATCTGGTCCGGTTCCAAATAACTTACCAGTAGAAAGGCAGAAGATACTCTCCATATTATTTGTTGATATATTAGCAGTAGATTTATTACCAGTCAGCCATCTTATCAGAAGTGAGGATTCATTAAATGACTCAATCCTTTTTAGACGAAAGCTCCTATTTTCAACCTGTGGTTGTTCATCTGCTAACTTTATTTCGCTGGTAGCATGTTTTTGAAAAAACTCAAATTTACCGTCTTTTTGAAAATATACTACCACTAGTCCAAGCATAAGAACGCAAAATATTAATATACAAATAGTTGCTTTTCGGATATTAGCCAGAAATAGAAGAGTTATCAGAGTAAAACCGGAGGTCAATACTGCTGATAAATGATTTTCCTTCAATATAAGAAAATAGTAAACCCCTGAAAATAAAAGAAGAGGAAAGAAATTACTAACAAAGGGTATTAAGCTTGAATTCTGTATCTTATCTTCACGTAAGCTAAGTATCCTGGCAAATAAAACAACTAAAACAAGTCTCGCTAGAAGACTGGGTTGAACACTTATAGATCTCCCCATAAATGGAATACTGTATGACCGAATAGCACCAAGGGCACTATCACCATATTTAAGTACATAGATAAGCATAATAAATGTAATTATATAGAATATCCAGAAAGACCATTTAAACCATTTGATTTTCCAGAATAGATAGATCATTATACAAACGAAAATTGCTGCCACACTGATCAGGAACTGCTTGAGAAAAAAGGGTAATATCCCGCTAATCGACGTTATATCGAGCTGTATGAAAAGCCCCCAGATGATCAGCAATAAGTAACATATCATTAAACGCAGATCAATTTTCCTGAGTTCTTCAAGCAGATTGATCTTAGGGAGTTTCAAATTAGTTTTCATCAGCTATATCCTGCACTATTTTACAAAAGGTCTCGCCGCGGTGTATATAGTTTTTAAAGGCATCATAACTGGCACATGCTGGAGAAAGCAGGATTATATCACCAGGTATTGCCTTTGAATATGCCATTCTGACGGCATCTTCCATATTTTCACATTTCAGGAAGTTAATTTGACCTTTAAAGACAGCTTCCATCCGTTTACGGGTAGCACCAATTAAATAAATATGGATATTTTTGGGTTTCAGATAAGGGATGAGGATTGAAAAATCTTCTCCTTTATCAGAACCACCCAGAATTATATGCACATTTTCAGTAAATGATAAAAGCGCATATTTAACAGCATCTGTGTTAGTTGCTTTGGAATCGTTAAAAAAGCGAATCCCATTTACTGACTGGATAAATTCCAGGCGATGGGGAAGAGAGTGAAAAGTCTTAAGAGCTTTGATGATCTTTGCGTTTTTCCCTTTAGTATATTTTTCAATAGCAAGTAGTGAGGCCAGGCAATTCATTTCATTATGAGGTCCTGCAATTGACAGATCAGTAATATTATATTCCGTATCTCCAATACGTAATTTCTTGCCGCTTTTCCAGCCATCTGTCTTATTCCTTAGGGAAAACAGCTTCTTAGTTGCCATTATTTTATCTGACATCTTTTGGATTATCGGATCATCAAGATTGATAATTGCCAGATCATTTTCAGTCTGGTTATGGAATATATTAAATTTAGTTTCTGCATAGTGTTCAAAACTTTGATAGCGATCCAAATGGTCAGGAGTGATATTTAAGATAATAGCTGCATCAGCTTTAAATTCGTCAATCAGCTCTAACTGGAAACTGCTCAATTCCAGCACGATAAAATCTATTCCAGGTTTTTCAATGGGAAATGCGGTGAATGGAGTCCCAATATTACCTCCCAGAACGGTTTTAAATCCGCAGCCAGCTAGAAGGTGATAGATCAGACTCACAGTTGTGCTCTTGCCATTGCTGCCAGTGCAGCAGATAATGCGACTGTCAGAGGATTTCACCCGGTAACCGAATTCTATTTCGCTGATCAGTTCTATTCTCTGATCACGGGCTTTTTGCAATATCGGAAGCGATAATGGTACTCCCGGACTAACAATAATGCAATCAACAGCAAGAAGCTTCTCAGAATGACCGCCAAATTCACAATCATATAATCTACTCAGTTCTTCTGCATTTGGTATCTTATCCACCGGCTTATTATCACTCAGGAAAACATTGCCACCAAGCTCCGATATCTTTCTGGCAGCAGCGATTCCACTTCTTGCCATGCCAACGACCGCAAATTTCTTGTCTTTAATTATCATATTACTTCCCAGATTATCCTAACACACCATCAGGATTATATTTCTTTAATAATTTCTCCAGATGAATACTGTGCGAACCTTTCAATAAAATCACTGAATTATCAGGGATTTTATCGATTAAACCACTTCTTTGTAATGATTCAACATTGTCAAAATGATATTCAAAGCCATAATTTATTGCTTCTGCACCTACAGATATCATTAAACAATTCTCGCTATTTGCAAGAAATTTTCCAACTTCAGAATGTAAATGATGTGAGTTTCCCCCCAGTTCCAGCATAGAGCCCAGAATTACTACATGGTTTTTACCAGGTTGCTCCCTTTTCCAGTGCTTTAAGGCTGCTTTCATCGACTGAGGGTTAGCGTTATAACAATCAGCAATGATATATTGCTTGCCATATTCCAAAATCTCCATTCTCAAAGGAAGATTCAGGGTTTTACTGATACCCTGGCGAATTATTTCTGGGGTTAATCCCATACTCATGGCAGCTACGATAGCAATAGCTGCATTCGTAACCTGAAATTCTGCCTGAGCAGCGATCAGAAATTTTTGCTCATTTATTTTGAAAGAGTAACCATTATTAGTCTGATATATTCCGTGAATGCGATATTTTCTTTCAGGTTTAATACCAAAATCTTCTCCAGTCTGCATAATGAATTTTGGATCATCACCAGGAAACACTCTGATTTTTGCACCCTCTGAATAAATTTCAATTTTCTCGCGAAATACTCCCTCTTCGTTTTCCAGAAATTCAAGATGGGATGCACCTATATTTGTGATAATAGCAATTTCAGGTAAGCTAATACCAGTAAGCCATTTAATCTCACCAAAATGATTAGTACCCAGTTCAATTATTCCATATTTTGTAGATCCATCAAGTTTGAATAATGTTTTGGGAACACCTATATAGTTGTTTTCATTAGAATGTGTTTTAATTGTGTTTCCCTGTTCAGATAGCAGGTTATAAAGATATTCCTTCACGCTGGTTTTTCCTGTTGATCCTGTAATGCCAATCAGTTTTACGCTGAATAATAAACGGTAAATCCTGGCCAGGTTACCATAGCAGGATAAGGGATCAGCAACTTTGATCACACGCGGATGATCAAAATCAATATTATTGGCACATAAAGCCAGATTGCTTCTTTCTTCCAGTGCTGAGGATAGATAATTATGTCCATCAAAATTAACTCCCTGCAAAGGTATAAACAAAGCATTATTGCGTAGTTTCCGTGTGTCTGTGATTATATGGGATATTTTATTATTGTTTTTACGGGTAATTGTATTATTGCAGACAAATTCAAGCATTATCTCATCAAAATACAGATCATAATTTTGCTTTTGTAAGTATTTCTGATAATATTCCTTGATTACATCTCTTTCGTTAAAAGGATACTTTACTCCATTAATTTCCTGGAATGTTTCGTGCCCTTTACCAGTGATCAGGATTATATCATCGGATTGACTTATAAATAATGCGTCCATTATGGCTGATTTTCTATCTTCTTTGATCCAGATTGCAGATTTATTTGAACTTGTTTTAACTATGTCCTTTATTATCTCTAAAGGTTCTTCATCTCTTGGGTTATCAGTTGTTACGATCACTAGATCAGAATTTTGCAGACCTGCTTGAAGCATTAAGGGACGCTTTGTAGTGTCTCTGTTTCCCCCAGCTCCTATTATCGTGATCAATCTACCCTTTTTAAGTTCTGCCATGGTGCTGCAGACTTTTTCTATCGCTTCCGGTGTATGAGCATAATCAATTATGATTATCTTGTTTTCTGGATTTTTAACTTTCTCAAGTCTTCCAGGTACTGCTTTCAGGTTCATTGTATTCTTAATAATTTCTTCTTTTTGTATCTTTGGATATAGCAACATAATACTGGCAAGAGCGAAGCTGAGATTTTGAATATTAAAATCACCATTTAAACCGGATTTAACATGATAATCAATATCATTTATAGTTAAAGTATATTCTGACATGCCTGCTGTTAACTTATTTATTATATATGATATATCACCATCATAATAAGATAAAGAATATTTGTTTCCAGAAATTGTATTCCAAAGCTTCTTTCCAAAATTATCATCTGTATTTATAAGTGAAATCCCCTCAGGTTTTAATTGTGAAAATAGCTGAGATTTGCATTTAAAATATTCATCCATATTATCATGAAAATCAAGATGATCTTGACTGAGATTTAGAAACATGGCAGCAGAAAATTTTAAGCCTGCTAATCTATGTAATGCCAGTGCATGTGATGACACTTCCATAAAAACGATTTCAATTTCAGATTGCTGCATTTGACTTAAGATCTTGCACTGATCGATGATATCAGGCGTAGTAAGTGAGGTTGGGTAATGTTTATCATTAATAAAATAGCCAATGGTACCAATGAATCCTGCATTTTTCCCTGCTAATCTGGCTAATTGATATCCAAGATAGGCAGTTGTAGATTTGCCATTTGTACCGGTCACACCTACAAGCTTCATCTTATCATCATCGATATGATAAAATAATCTGCTGAGATATGCTGCTGCCAGTCGGCTGTTTTTAACCAGGATTATATCACCTTCAGCATTTACTGGTCTTTCTGCTACTATCAATGTAGCACCATTTAATACTGCTGAATCCGCGTAAAGATGACCATCTGTAACGTAACCGCTCAGGCAAATAAAAATATCTCCCTTTTTTGCTTTTCGGGAATCAATTGCAATTCCTGAAAATTTTTGTCCTGAATCAATAGTTGATATTGAAACAAGCAGGTTATGTTGTTTTAATAGGGCAGTTACTTCATTTATTTTAACGTAAGATGGCATCCATCCTCCAGTGATATTTCTGTTTGTGGTTTTATAGATTGATCCACGACTACACCATTACCGTTCGCTGTGAGAGTGATAAAACGTGTTCTGGCTAATTCCAGTGCAGCTCTTAAACTCAAGCCCTTAAAGTCAGGCATCAGCTTTTTATCTGTAATGATCTCACCTGGCTGGGCTAAGGCTAATTTGACTTGCTGGCGCCGGCTGAATTTGATATTTGCTGGAGGGTATTGATCTGAGATGATCCCACCTGAACTATTATTAATAAATGAATAATCTATTTCCATATCCTTTAATATCTTCACTGCATCCTGTTTCTTAAGTCCAATTAAATTAGGCAGAATTGCTATCTCTTCTTGATATGAAGTAGTGCTGGTTACCAAATCACAATCCTTAAGCAGCAGAATATTCTTAACCACTTCTCTAAAGGTGGGTACAGCAGATTGAGAGGCAAAGTAATATTTATTTTTATCTTCAATACAGCGATCAAATGCCACTACGATCACAATACGAGGATCATTACTTGGTAAATATCCAGCAAATAAGGAGTTATGTCTGGTCTCTATCTTGCCGTTAATATCCTTGGTTATAATCTCTGATGTTCCGGTTTTACCGCTGATTTCAATATAGTCCAGATCCGTCGCAGTTGCTGTTCCTTCCTTAACTACATTTCGAAGATATCTCTGAATTGTTTTAATGTGAGCTGGTTGAGATATCCTGCGAAATATCTTAGGTTCCATCTTATTGCTTGTCTGGCCAAACTGATTTTTACTATAGGATAATATCTGAGGTTGCAAAATATTACCTTGATTGGCAAAGGATGCATATATTACTGCCATATGAAGCATATTAAGTGATATTTCCTGTCCAAAAGCAATAGAGCAAAGACTATACTCACTCCAATCTTCAGGATTTCTGAATATTCCCTTGGATTCACCATAAATTTCTGATAGAGTCTGTCGTCCTAAACCCATGTCATTATATCTATTCCAGAGCTTCTCTTTTCCCACTAAGATTGCCACGCGGCTTATCCCAGGGTTACTGGAATGTACTATTACACCTTCCAAAGGCAATTTACCCATGAGTTCATGATCACGAATTGTTCTTTTAGTATAACCATAATCAAAAACCAGAGGACTGCAATCTATCAGTTCGTTCTCCGAATATAGATTATCTTCCAGAGCAAGAAGTGCTGTGATCGGTTTCATCGTAGATCCCGGTTCCATGCAGTATGATACTGGTAAATTGGAATAAGACCTTAAAGTAGCTGTTGATTCATTATGATCATTTTCCTGCTCACCTGCTAATGCCAGTATCTCTCCAGTATGCACATCCATGATCACGCCCATGGCATTTTTAGCCTTGTATTTCAATAATCCTTCATGTAATTTCTCTTCCAGAATTTCCTGATAACGAACATTGATTGTCAAATATACATCCTGTCCATGAATAGGGGTTCGCGATTTAAGAGAAGGTTTAAGTACTTTATCACCTAAAGCATCTTTAATTACTTCTTGCCAACCATTTTCACCGCTTAGTAAATTCTCAAAAGTACGCTCAATTCCACAGCGTCCCTTGAGATGTTTGAACCTGTGTCCCCGTTCTCCCTGTTCGTCGGGACTGATGATTTGACTTGTGTCTGCCATAGCCAGTCCCAGCAATCGCGGAGCAAGATCCTGATAGGGATATACTCGTTTTTCCGACAACCTTGTTGCATGCAGTGATTCCATCAGTTTATCGTTACTTATCTCAAATTCAGGATTTTGATCAACTATCGCTGATACCTGTGTCTTGATTGCTTTGATCTCCGTTATCTGCAGTTTATCAGCCAGGAATATACTGCTGATCCCAGTGGAATTGATCCTTTCTGATATCCATCCTTTATCTCTTCCTGTCACGCTAGAGAATACTTCACTGATCAGGTTATATACTTCCCCTTCCTTCTTAGTATCTTTTAACACCTTATGAATTAACCCCTTATCAAGGTCTAACTGATAATAATATTGGGTGGTTACAAGTAAATTACCATTCCTGTCATAAATATTTCCACGATGGTAATATTTTTGTAACTTTGAAATCTTATGTCGTGTATCAATCTCTTCGCTAAGCTCAAAAGGATCAAATAAGGTGATTACTATGAGGTGGAATACTATGTAAACCAGGATCAGATACATTAGTATCTGAAATATTTTCAACCGGCTATCCATCCTAAACTCACTTCAACTGGTTAGGTGGTTCTGTGCTAAAAGCTTCTGCTGTTGGTGTGATAAATCTCAGCAGTGTAACTCCTTTTTCTCCTCCATCCTGTTCCCACACTTGATAAAATGCATAATCATCAAATGTGACTGGAAGCTCTAAGCCTAATTCCTCCTCTGCAAGCCGACAGAGATTCTCTCTACTTTTCTGTTCATTATTTGCCGATAATAAATCATAATGGCTCGTAAGTAACACTTCATAGTTCTCATCCAGTTTATCTGTCTTTGTATTAGTACGCAGAATGGTATCCATATTCAAAAAATAGGTTAAAGTGTAAGCAAACACGACAATAATAAATAAAGCTAATAATTTTCTACTCATAATCCCCCCTGATTATTAGATTCGAGTAGCATATCGCAACCTGGCAGAACGGGCTCTAACATTATCTTTATCCCCTTCTGAAGGTGTGATATCAGGATGAACTTCCAACCTTTTTTGCTTATTGCATAGGCACCGGGGTATTGACGGGTGACAAATGCATGATAATTGCTCAAATACAAAATATTTCTTTGTGATACGATCTTCTAAACTACTATAAGTTATCACTACTATTCTGCCACCCGGGTTTAGGATATTGACCGCATCCTTGAGAGCGGACTTAAGGGTTTCAAGCTCTTGATTTATCAGTATTCGTAAAGCTTGAAATATTCTTGTCCGGGCTTTGATCTTTAGTTTTGAACGCGTCGATCTGTCTATAATGGACGCTAATTCGGATGTTGTGGTCAAATGATTATCTTTTCTATAATTACATATTGCCTTTGCTATCTGGTAGCTCTCTCGCTCTTCACCATATTCCCTGAATATCCTGGTTAGTTCATTACAACTATATTCATTTACTATCGTCTCTGCTGTCAATTCACCAGACTGGTTCATTCGCATATCCAGTCTGCCTTCTCTCATATAACTAAATCCGCGTACGGGCGTATCAATTTGATGGCTCGAAATACCTAAATCAAATAAAATAGCGTCTATTGATTTGATTTCCTCAAGTGCAAGTCTTGTTCGCAGATTAACAAAATTATCCTGGATTATAGTGATCCGGTCACCATACTCCTTTTTAAGATATGAACATTGATTGATTGCATCAATATCCTGATCAAAACTGAACAGCTTCAAATCAGGTTCATGCTCCAGAATTGCTTTGGAATGCGACCCTCCACCCAGCGTGCAATCAACTGCCACGCTGCCAGGCTTAAGGTTCATTGCCTTTATACTTTCATTCAGCAGGACTGGTATGTGGTAATTCGACATAATCCATGTCCTCCTCAGCAGTAAATGCTTCCGGATCACTAAAGGTTTCAATCTTCTTTCTATCATACTCTTCGTTAGTATATATTTCCAGGTGATCACTCACACCCACTACTGTTACTGATTTGGGCTCATTTAAAAAGCTGTAGTGCAAAGCTGAAAGTTTAATTCTGCCCGAAGTATCAAGTTCTGTCGGTGGAGCACCAAACAGCTTGTGACGGTAGATTTGCTTACGGTACTGCGGTTTTCTATAGCTGTCAAGCCGCTCTTCGTAATCATACCATGCCTGCAGGGGAAAGATAAGCAAACGCCGGTCTCCAATAGTAACAAAACATCTGGGATCATCAAGAGCCCTGATCATCTTGGCAAATATCTTTGGGATCGATAAATGCTGACGATTAAGATTCATTTCAGTTGGACCCAGTATATCTCTTGGAAAATCCATAACATCTCCCTGCATTAATATGATGAGAATCTACGGAATCTGACGAAATCATGTCAAGCTTTATTTTCTTACTTACTGTAAATTAATGAATTATATTTGCATATATATTCAGTGAAGCCCCTCCTGATCGACTCTACATTATAAGAAAAAAAACGGTTTCTAAAAAAAAATAAAGTATCTGCATGTGTTTTACTGTCAAATCTCCAAATTTCTCTTCAGGAGATTTATCCTGAATTATCACTCCCTGGATCTTCAAAATCAACTGCTGGATAAAATCGTGTTAAGGAATTGCTGATATTCTTATCAAAAATAGAATTTAACTCGATAATTTCATCTCCCTAAGTGTAGAACAGTTGGAACAACAAGGCACAATATAACAAAAAAATGTCAGTACGTGCTTTGTTGTTCCACCTTAGATCTTTTAGTTAGCTAAGAATAATCAGAAAAGTGTATATTATTGATGGATAGCAGCAAATATCAATACTATAGTATAGAAATGTAACAGAATATGCAATATAATGACCGAAAACAGCGTGATGTAGATATAAAGTATGTATTATAATAAAATAGATAATGTAAAATTGATCCGATATTTTTCAATACAGATGGAGCTATAAACAGATATGAGTGGAAAATGAAGAGATTATATCAAAGATCTGAGGTATTTACAGAAGGTAGGAATAATTTGACAGGTAGAGAACCATGAATTATCTGATAAGGTCCTCTAATTCAACTGAAGTATCTGATCTATCGTCCCTGTATTTGATGATAATTGGGCAGTAGGCAGCGAAATCAGGGTGATTTGAGAGTTTTCTGGTGCCGGAGATAACAACAGAGCCTTCCGGAATGATCACGGGCTTACCGGTTTGTTTGGGCAGGAATTTACCATTTACGGCATCAAATACTGGTGTTCCTGCAGTAAGGATCACTCCAGCGGCAATGATGGCATTTTCTTTGACGATCACACCTTCATATATACCACAATTTCCCCCTACAAACACATTATCCTCAATGATCACGGGATTTGCACCTACTGGTTCAATAACGCCCCCGAGTTGAGCTGCAGCAGAGATATGCACGTTTTTGCCAACCTGGGCACAGGTGCCAACCAGAGCATGAGAATCTATAAGAGAGCCGTCATCTATATAGGCACCCACATTTACATACATGGGTGGCATCATGATTACTGATCTGCCAATATGAGCTCCTCTGCGAACACTGGAGCCTCCGGGAACAAGCCTGATATTATCTTCCAGCGTGAAATTGCGTTCAGGATATGTGCTTTTATCCAGAAATACTTTTGTCTCTGAAATCTTGTATTCAATGATGGAGCCTAACTTGAATCCTAAAAGGATGCCCTTTTTCACCCAGGTATTGGTTATCCATTCATCTTTAGATTTTTGAGCGGATCTGATCGATCCAGCTTCCAGAGCATTCAGGAAATCGGGGAAGATTTTCTGGAAATCAGTAAGGTTTCCAGATTCAAAGGCAGATTCAATAATTTTTTTCATATTCATTCCTAAGAATTAATTATTTCTTTGTCAGGTGGTTTTTTAGGAACTTACCAGTAAATGAAGCCTGATTTGCCATTACTTCTTCCGGAGTACCTTGAGCAATGATATAGCCCCCGGCATCTCCACCTTCAGGACCCAGATCAATAATATGATCAGCGCATTTGATCACATCGAGATTATGTTCGATAACCAGGATAGTATTTCCCATAGAAACCAGGCGATGGAGAACATTGAGGAGTTTTTTGATGTCATCAAAGTGGAGTCCGGTAGTAGGTTCATCGAGAATATAAAGAGTACTTCCCGTGCTTGTTTTGCTTAATTCACGGGCGAGTTTGATCCTCTGGGCTTCACCACCAGACAGGGTTGTAGATGCTTGACCGAGTTTGATGTAATTCAGCCCGACATCCATAAGAGTTTTTAGTTTTCGAGCAATTGTAGGAATTTTATCAAAAACTTCAAGTGCCTGCTGTACGTCCAGATCAAGGATTTCGGAGATATTATAGCCTTTGTAGCGCACTGAGAGGGTTTCTTTATTATAGCGATTTCCTCCACATACTTCGCAGGTGACAAATATATCAGGCAGGAAGTGCATTTCAATCTGTTTTACTCCGGCACCTCGACAAGCTTCGCAACGTCCCCCCTTTACATTGAAAGAGAATCTTCCTTGAGAGTAACCTCTGATCTGAGATGAGGGGAGATCCGAAAAGAGTTTCCTGATGGGATCGAATAGCTTGATATAAGTAGCCGGATTTGAGCGGGGAGTTCTGCCAATGGGCTGCTGATCGATATTAATTACTTTATCAAAGTTATCAATTCCTAAAATTTCTTTGTGTTTACCGGTTTTTCTTTGTGAGCGATGCAAAAGATTAGCAACTGTTGGATAGATGATCTGGTTAAGCAGAGAACTTTTTCCTGAACCCGAAACACCAGTAATACAAGTAAATAGACCTACAGGAATATCGACATCAAGGTTCTTAAGATTATTTTGAGTTGCACCCTTGACTGTGAGCATCCTTTGATCAGGTTTCAGTCGTTCATCAGGAATGGGAATTTCTAGTCGTTGGGACAGGTATTTGCCGGTAATTGAAGTGAGAGATTTCTTGATCTGGTTTACAGTGCCCTGGAAAATGATCTCACCTCCCAATACACCTGCATGGGGTCCGAAATCTATTATTTGATCTGCACTTAGGATTATATCTTCATCATGTTCTACCACGATTACAGTGTTGCCAATATCCCTGAGATGGAGGAGCATTTTAAGTAATTTATGATTATCACGCTGGTGCAGCCCTATGCTGGGCTCATCCAGAATATACATCACACCCACCAGACTGCTGCCGATCTGCGAGGCTAATCGGATACGCTGGGATTCACCACCAGAGAGAGTAGGTGCTGATCGATTAAGAGTCAGGTAGTGTAAACCCACATTTTCCAGGAAGCTCAGACGATTTTTAATTTCTTTCAGCACTTCTGTTGCGATCAACTTGCGGTTACCTTCCAGCTTCAGTTTTTCAAAAAAACTACGGCACTCAGAAATTGATAAGCTTGTCACCTGGTGAACATTATATCCATTTATAAGGACTGCCAGGCTTTCCGGGCGTAATTTTTTACCCCCACATACATTGCAGGGTTTGTCAGAGATATATTGCATATAATAGCGTTTGGCGGCTTCTGAGGAAGTGTCAGCAAAACGTCGCTTCAGGGTTGGGATCAATCCCTCAAATTTGATATTCAGTTCACCCTTACTTCCGGATGCGGCATTCCATTTCACCAGGAATTTCTTTCTTTTTGCACCATACATAAGGAGTTTCCGGATATTTTCGGGGTAATCCTGCCAGGGAGTGCTCAAATTGAAATCATGTGCCTCTGCTACAGCTTTTAATATTCTTAAAGTCCAGCTGGAGCGCTTTTTATTAAGTATTCCCCAGTGTTCACAAGCTCCCTGCATGATAGTAAGTTCCGGATGAGGAACGATTTTATCAGGGTCAAATTCTACTCTGTTTCCTAACCCATTGCAGGCAGGACACATTCCCAGGGGACTATTGAAAGAGAAATGCTGTGGTGATAGCTCTGGATAACCAATTCCGCATTTGGCACAGGAATTAGATTCAGTAAGAAGCACTTCTTCATTAGCATCTACATAATCAATTTTAACGGAACCATCAGTGAGTTTAAGAGCAGTTTCTACGGAATCAGTAAGTCGAGTTTTAATATCGTCATCGATTACCAGGCGATCAATCACGACATCAATTGTGTGCTTACTTTTTTTATCCAGCCTGATATCTTCGGAAAGCTTATGGATGATACCATTGATCTTGATACGGACAAATCCATTATTCCTGGCGTCTTCAATCTCGTCCTTATGTTCACCTTTACGGTTATTTACAATAGGTGCCAGTATCTGTATCTTAGTACCTTGGGGATTATCAAGCACAAACTGGATAATCTGATCAACGGTTTGAGAACCAACCAGATCACCACAATTATAGCAGTGCTGCTCACCAATCCTGGCAAATAGAACTCTGAGATAATCATAAATCTCGGTAACGGTACCCACCGTCGAGCGGGGATTCTTACTGGCAGCTTTCTGTTCAATGGAAATAGCCGGAGAAAGCCCTTCAATATAATCAAGTTTGGGCTTTTCCATCTGTCCCAGAAATTGTCTTGCATAAGATGACAAAGATTCCACATAACGCCTTTGTCCTTCTGCATAGAGAGTGTCAAATGCCAGAGATGATTTGCCTGATCCGCTAACACCGGAGAAGACAATAAATTTATTACGGGGCAGCACCAGGTCGATATGCTTCAGATTATGCTCATGTGCCCCTTTAATAACAATATTTTTTATCATTTAAGATCCTGATGCCTGATGATCAGGCGGATTTAGAGAATAGTGCTATATTTTCTACTCTTCAATCTTCAAACTTTCCAGATTCTTGATCAATTTATTGATCTCATCAATATCATGACCTTCCGGGGCAGAAGCAGTCAGCTTATAAAGAAGATCTATTGAGCGCTGATAAGTTTTATAATCGAGAGCAATTGAATAAATAATATTTGGCAGATCCTTATTATATCGGTTATAATAAATCATATTTTCAAATCTGGCATAAGCTTCATCTTGATACTGCTGCTTTGATTCCTCAGGTACGCGTTCAGACATATCCATCAGTTGAATACCGGATTCAGAGTATAAAGAGGCAAGAGTGCGATAAAATCTTTGTCTTTCCTGAATAAAAGTCAATGATTCCTTCATATAATAGATAGCATTTTCATAGTCATTATCTAATCTGTAATAAGTGGATGCTCGCATATATGCAGCACCGTAATTATTCAGCAGCCTCAGCATATTATCATCTTTATACACGGTATCATCAAAGATGCTGGCATATGTATATACACTGTCAATATTTGCTGTAAGTCTCTCAATATCAAACTGATCATTATTCGCAGTAGGCACAAGTCTATCGACCATACCCTCATTACGCAGATTCTTGCCAAAACCGGATGTCTCTGAAACGGTTACGGCAAAGTATATTGGTCTTTTGCCATAATTATCTTTTATTATCTGGATAACTGCCAGGTCTTTTACGTAGAGTACTTCGTCTTCCTTGATAATTATATCAAAACCTGGGGCTACATCATTTCCAGAAATTCTAACGCGTGTATCTTTGGGAAGACGCCGAGGATAGAGTGCTGAGGCCGGATCTGTTTGGCTGTTATCAATATGCCACACAGGCATATTGAACTCAATACCTTCATTATCGCGTAATTGCTTGATATACCAGGGAGTATTTAACAGGCTGAGATTTGCTACGCTAACATCTCTTCTGATACCAGCAAGAGTGGAATCTTTGAACTGCATGGCAGAATCAATAATTTCTTTTGTTTTGGTTGTGGGTTTGATATCTTTTGCTTCCCATAGGTATTCCTGGGCATTTGGGTCTTGCACAGCCTGAGCATACCATACAGGGAAAGTATCATTATCACCATTAGTGAAAATTATAGCATTTTCTTCCAGACTGTTCAGAATATTCTGTCCATATCCCAGAGCTACAAGTTCTTTGTGTCTGTCATGAATCCAGTATTGAGATGTAAAATTAAGAGCCGGTAACAGGAGAGCAATTATCAGGATAACATATCCGATAGGCTTACTTTTATTCCAGGCTTCTTTAATAAATCCCAAACTGCCGATAGCCATCCAGATAGCCCAGATGTTGTATGCAGTAACGAAGAAATAATCTCTGTCTCTGACTTCCTGTACTTTCTGGTTCATCACAAATACCATTGCCAGAGAAGCCATCAGGAAAAATGCCAGCAGATAAGCAAAAGAATGCTTATTTTTCTTATAATGATATATAATCCCATTCAAACCAAGTATTAACACCAGGGCATGAAAGAGAGATTGAGTAATTTTTAATGGAATACCAAACAGAGCCGAAATGGAATCAGTATGAAAGAATTGCCAGCCGAAATATCTCAGGAAGCTGTGATTAAACTGATGCCACAAACCTGCATTTCGGGTGAAGAAGGAGGTGGTGCCATATTGAGTACGCAGGACGTAGTTTTTAAAAAGGTCCCAATTGTGAGGATACCCTTCATTAATGAAAGGTCTGTGAGTACTTCTTACCAGGAGGAAGATATGAGTGCTGAAAGCAATTATAGTAAGGAAAACAGCAAGCAGCCAGGTTCTTCCCTTCACTTTGTCTTTGAAATGATAATATAAAATACCGATAATTCCCAGAGCAAAGGCTATTTTTGATAAATCAGGCACTGATATTGACTTTCCAATCTGATTAAAGGTCACATATAAAATAATCAAACCAGCTAGATAAATTCCCAGCCAGGACCAGAATTTCTCTTTATTCTTAAATGCTTCACAGACATTGGGATATATGACAATAAAGAGGACAGCCGGTGCGAGTTGAAGTACCGTTTGATGTACACCAAATCCCAGGAAAAAGAGGTAAATGATCAGCATCAGGTAGTTTTGGTGAGAGAAATTTTCTGATTTCTCAATATAGATCAAGGTAAGATATATGATAAGATTAAGGAAGAATGCAAGACCGCCATAAACTTCCGCTTCTATCGCATTACTCCAATATGTATAAGAAAAAGCGATGTACATGGCAGCAATGAATCCGGTGAGATAGGCAAATATCACTTCATCCTTTTTTACCCACATTGAAATAAATTTTACAGTGATAAGATAAGTGAACATCACTGCCAGAGCGCTGAAGAAGGCACTCATGAAATTTACTATCGCAGTATGAAAAAATTGATTCCCTGCCAGAGCAGTAAAAAATCTACCTAATAAAATATAAAATGGGTTTCCGGGAGGATGGGGAACACCTAAAATACTGCTGCAGGTGATATATTCTCCACAATCCCAGAAAGATAGACTACGTGCTAAAGTGAGAACATAAACTACCAGCGAGATGGTGAAAACAGCAACCGCTATAAATTTATTTAATTGTTTATTAATAACATCCTGTGGTTTGAAATTCATACTTCACTCCCAGATAAATTTTTATTATAAATTTTGGATTTGGCATATTTCGTCAAGCTAAATAACCATGAAAGAGAATTTATAGGGATAAAAAAAGCCGGTATGATTTTTCATACCGGCTGATATATTATCAGGAGACTTTTCGGGACAAAGGTTTGCCTTCTCCCTTCACTATCTCCGGAGTTATCACTATTGACTTGATGTCCTTATTTTCAGGTAGATTATACATAATATCTATCATAAATCTTTCCATTATTGAGCGAAGTCCACGAGCACCGGTCTTATGTTTTAATGCAACTTTACCAATTTCACGAAGTGCATCTTCTTGAAAGGATAATTTTACATCTTCCATCTCAAAAAGTTTTTTGTATTGTTTGCATATTGCATTCTTAGGTTCTGTAAGAATGGTTACCAGAGCTTCTTCATCGAGTTCTTCCAGTGACGTATAGACAGGTAATCTTCCCACCAGTTCTGGTATCAGTCCATATTTAACCAGGTCATCCGGAATTGCCTGGGCCAGAAGATCATCTACTGTTGGGGGATTTTGCAATACAACGTCAAAGCCTATTGTCTTCTTATTAGTTCTTCTTTTAACAATTTTGTCCAGACCCAGAAAAGCTCCTCCAGCGATGAAGAGTATATTCTTAGTATTAACTTCAATGAATTCCTGTTGAGGATGTTTTCTGCCACCTTTGGGTGGGACATTTACAATAGAACCTTCCAGTATTTTTAAAAGAGCCTGCTGTACCCCTTCTCCGGAAACATCACGTGTAATAGAAGGATTTTCTGATTTACGGGCAATTTTATCTATCTCGTCAATATAAATAATACCTTTCTCAGCCTTTTTCACGTCATAATCTGCGCTTTGAAGGAGTCTTACCAGGATGTTTTCCACGTCTTCACCTACATATCCTGCTTCAGTTAGAGTAGTAGCATCTGCTATGGCAAATGGTACTTTAAGAAAACGGGCAAGCGTCTGGGCGATAAGGGTTTTTCCGGAACCGGTTGGTCCGGTCATCAGGATATTACTTTTTTCTATTTCTATCTCATCTTTAATATTTTGCTTAAAGATTCGCTTATAATGATTATATACAGCCACAGAAATAAATCGTTTTCCTGTTTCCTGACTGATCACATACTGGTCAAGATAGGCTTTTATCTCTCTGGGTGTGGGAAGAACAAAATCTTCCATCTCTTCAGCACTTTTATCTTCATGAAGTATTTTATAACACATCATAATGCAATCGTTGCAGATATTTCCATCCAGCCCCCTGAGGAGATAATCTACTTCACCTGCATTTCTACCGCATATATTACAATGCTGGTCATTATTTTGTGATTTCACTAATATTACTCCTTATTTCCGGGAAGTTATCACTTCGTCAATAATTCCATATTCCACGCTCTGCTGTGCACTCATAAAGAAATTCCGGTCAGTATCCTTGATGATGTCCTTGATTGGTTTTCCCGTATGAAGTTTCAATATCTGGTTGAGTTTTTCTTTTTGCCTGATGATCTCATTAGCCTGGATCTCAATATCTGAGGCTTGACCTTGTGCTCCACCCCACGGTTGATGGATCATTACGCGACAGCTGGGAAGAGCAAATCTCTTTCCTTTTTGACCGGCAGTGAGAAGAACTGCACCCATACTTGCTGCCTGACCAATACAAATAGTATTTACATCAGGGCGAATGTACTGCATGGTATCATATATAGCCAGTCCGGCAGTAACTATTCCACCGGGACTATTAATGTACATATAAATATCTTTTTCCGGTTCTTCCGCTTCCAGATGTAAGAGCTGGGCTACAACAAGATTAGCAACATTATCATCGATTGCAGAGCCGATAAAAACAATCCTGTCCTTCAACAAGCGGGAAAAGATATCAAAAGATCTTTCTCCTCTGCCAGTCTGTTCAATTACAAAAGGTACTAAAGGCATAAATCCTCCTATCATTCAGCATCTGCTGAATGGTTATCCTCATCAACATTATCATTTTCATCATCTTCTACCGGTTCAACAAGTATTGCCTTTTCCAGCAGAAAATCCATGGTTTTCTGTTCTTTAACTGTGTTAATGAAATCTTCTGAATTTATTTGATTTGCATAGAGTTCTTTATATTTATCTACGTCAATCTTCAAATTATCAGCTGCTTTCTGGATCATTGCATCCTTATCTTCATCATTGATCTCAATTTCAAGCTTATCAGTTATCTTGTTTTTAAGATAAAATATCTTCATATTCGTCTCAGCAATTGGCATAAAGGTATCGATAAGTTGTTCTTTTTCAATACCATATTGCTTTGCAGCATCTTCAGCCATTTGCTCTGCATAAAATTTAACCGCAGAATCAGGAAGTTCGATTGGGTTAGCTTCCAGTAGAGCAATTTCCAGGGCATGTAATCTGTTTTTATCATTTTGCTCAATAATTTTGCTTTTGTAATCATCTTCGATACTTGCTTTCAATTGTTCAAGGTCTTCAAAACCTGCGTCTTTGGCAAACTCAACATTGATTTCTGGTAAGATTTCCTTTTTAATTGTAAGGGGTGTGATCTCAAAATCAAGATCACGATATTTCTGATATTCATCATCTTCCTGATCATGAGAAGGATTAAATATCTTTGATTGTACGCTTTCACCGACCTTAATTCCTAACAGCTTCTCATTCATTTCTTCGTTATAGATATTTGAACCCACAGTAAATTCTCTTTCAAATTCCATTGGCTTTTCTGCATCAAGCTGTTTAAAAGATGCTTTCACAAGCATATCAGTATCAATTGCTTCAGCTTCTTCCTGAGTGGCAAATTTGCCCTGCATATTTTCCAATGCATTATCCACCATATCATCAGTAAATTCTATTTCCTTAAATGTAACTTCCAGCCCTTCATATTTGGTGATCTCGATTTCAGGCATGATCTGGAATTTATATACAGCTTCAAAATCCTTATTTACATCCCAGTCAACTTTAACTATTTCTGCTTCATTGATGGGGTGAATGTCATTTTCATCCAATGCTTTTTTGTAATATTCTTCCGGTTGCTTGAGAATAAATTCTTCCTTAAATTGATCTCCATATAGCTGTTCTACCATTTTCAGGGGTGCTTTTCCCTTTCTGAATCCGGGTACACTAACTTTGGCTTTATATTGATTTACTATTTTCCGGTAATCCTTTTGAGCATCTTCTGCAGGAACGATCACAGTCATTTCTCTCCAGCCGGATTCTTGTACTTTAATTTCTGTTTTCACAGTTTCTCCTTTATTACCACTTTTTTCTTATAAAATTTCGGGCATGAAGCTCTTTTTATCATGCCCTTAAATTTTGGTGCGAAAGAGGGGATTTGAACCCCTACAGGATTGCTCCCACTGGATTCTAAGTCCAGCGCGTCTACCATTCCGCCACTTTCGCTCTAGTTCAGGTCTTGCAGCTTTTTTTGATATTGTTCTTTTAGTTCTATTTTACCCAATTTATTAGCTGCCAGGAACATTAACTGATAAGGTGCGGATTCATTAGGTGCCAAATCTGACCATTTCTCACCAAATTTAAGTACTGCTTCATAAAGTTCCAAAGAATTTAATTGATAACAGAATACACGTAAACTCTCAGCATCATAACCATTTATCTCAAATTCCATCTCACTGAACCGCAGGAAACTATCCATATCTTTAAGTTGCTGAGCAATTACTTTGGCATTGTAGGCTGCATCTAAATTAGTTGGTTCATATTCCAGGGTCGTTGTGAACATTGCCATTGCCTTGGCTGGCTCTTCAAGATTAGTATAGCAGATCCCCATATTAAAATAGTTATCAGGATTTTCCGGATTTATTTCGGATGCTTTCTCATAATACTGGACTGCCAGGTCTTTTTGATCTAATTGAAAATACTGATTGGCTATCAATTGAGCATTTTGTTCATTTTCAGGTTCCAAATCTACTAATTGCTTGAAATAGGAAATTGCTGTTTCTATATTTCCCTGTTTCAGATTGCTGTTACCTAGCATTTTAATCGTTAATAAACTGTCTGGAGCCAATGCATGCAGCTTTGTAAGTTCCTGAATTGCAATATCATATTCTTCAACTATATAATGATCATATCCACTTTTATAAATATATTTCCAGGAATTGGATTGTAAAAGCTTTGCCATTTCTTCTTTTTTATCCAAATCCTCTTTATCGATATATTTCTTATGATATTTTTTTGCTGCTTTCTCATCTGTTTCTTTCAGTTGGGCATATTCATCATAAACTTTTTGTATTGCACTAAGAGTGCGATTATAAAATTCATAAGCAGTTGCATAATCCAAATCCACTTCATAATAAATTCCTGCCATATTAAAAAGGCTTTCCACGTGATTAGGATTTTCTTCAATTACCTGCTGATAAAAAGGCATTGCCTTTTCATATATCTTTTGACGGTAGTAATTATTCGCAGAACGTAGATTTTTTTTGGCGACACCGTTCAAGTCCTGAATGTCTGCTGCCACAGCAGCTATCAATACAATTAAGATTATTCCCGTAATCAAGACCTTTTTCATCATAACCTCCATTACTTTTATACTTTGTTACTAAGTTCTTAGCCCCCACTATATTCGTCAATCAGTTTTTCATTATTAACCTGAAATATTATTTTTATTGCAAAATAGGAAGTTAGTTGACATTAAAAGCCTATTTCAGCTAAAGACATAAAATTTATATATAATTAAAATATATGAGGTTAATAATGAAAGATAATGTTATAACGATTTGCTGGGTAGTCATCCTGGCTCTGGTTCTGGCGATCTTGATCTGTCCGAATTCTCAGCGAGTTTTCAGAGAGCTTACAATTGCTTATCCATATTTAATGGGTCTTATCAAAGTTGGCCTTTTAGGAACCATGGGTGAATTGCTTGGTGGCAAAATAGTTACAGGGAAGTGGAAGCTGTCTGGTATCAGGCTGGGCGAGCGTTTTCTAGTCTGGGCATTTCTGGGAGTAGTATTCACAGTGGTATTTCCCCTATTCTCTTTCGGAACTGAAGGAATACTATCAGCCGGTTTGATCCCGGGCAAGGGCATTCCTCTTCTGGAAGCTTTCTGGAAATCATTCTTTATGAATATTGTATTTGCCTTTCCCATGATGAGCTTTCATCGGCTCACAGATACTGCGATCGAGCAGGGAGGATTGTTCAGAGCCTGGAATATACCTGCTGCTTTCCGCCAGATAGATTGGGATAACATGTTCAAAATAGTAGGATTCGCTTGTATCTGGTTTTGGATTCCGGCTCAGGTAGTTACTTTTTCTCTACCCCCTGAATTTCGGGTTATGAGTGCTGCATTACTGGCTATTGCCTTAGGTATCATTCTGGGTATTGCCAAAAAGATCTCTTTAAAGAATGCTCAGCAGGTGTGATAGCTTGTTTAATATAAAAAATAATCCGGGAGGTAATGGATGCTGAATATAGGAATAGTGGGAGTAGGACAATTTGGACAGAACCATGCCCGGATAATGTCACAATCTAAGCTGATCAATCTTGTTGGTTTATATGATAAAAAGCCCAAAAGAGCTAAGGAGATTGGTGAGAAGCATAATATAAAAGTATTCTCTGATTATCAGAGCCTATTGGATAAGTGTGATGCGATGGTGATAGTGGTAAACACAATCTCCCATTATGAGCTTGCCAAGTCAGCTCTTTTGAAGAAGCGTCACGTGTTCCTGGAAAAACCTATTACCGAAGAATTAGCTCAGGCAAAGGAATTAATTGAAATAGCAGCTTTGAATGATCTAAGATTGCAGGTAGGACACATTGAAAGATTTAATCCTGTTATTCTGGAAATCTCAAGTCTGATAAAAGATCCTATCTTTATCGAAGTACATCGTATTGCTCCTTTTAGCGCTCGCGGGACTGATGTCCCGGTGGTTCATGAGCTCATGATCCATGACCTTGATTTCATACTGGCCTTTATCGATAGTAAAGTAAAACACATCAGTGCTTCCGGTTCGAAAGTGATGACAAAAAGCATAGATATTGCCAATGCCAGGATTGAATTTGAGAATGGGGCAGTGGCAAATGTTACTGCCAGCCGCATTTCACTTAAGCGTTCCCGCCAGGCACGGATTTTTCAGAAGGACGCATATTTCTCTCTCGATTTCCAGGAAAAATCAGTGAGGATAGTCACTAAATCAAAGAAATTGTATAAAGTATATCCCAAAATATTAGCTGGGAAATTTGATGATATTAATCAGGAAGACGTGGTTGATATAAGAGAGGTGAAAGCTTCATCGGATGGAAAGGATGCCCTAACTATGGAATTAGAGGCATTTTTCCAGGCGATTGAAGCTGGCTCTAATCCACTTGTGGATGGTGTAGCAGGATATAATGCCCTTGAAGTCGCCCAGAAAATTGTAGAAAAGATAAATACCTGATAAATAGGAGATATTATGAAAATTACAGAAATAAAAGAAATATATGCCCAGCAAAGCAAATTTGCTGACCAGACTATTACGATCTGCGGTTGGATAAGAACTATCCGCAGCTCGAAAACCTTCGGGTTTATTGAACTCAATGACGGTTCCTTTTTTAAGAACATCCAGATAGTGTTTGAAGATCATCTGGAAAATTATGCTCAGATCAGTAAAGTCGGTATTGCTACTTCACTGTGTATTACCGGAAAACTGGAATTAACTCCTAATGCCAAACAGCCCTTTGAGATCAAAGCTACTCAGATAGTGATTGAAGGTGAATCAGCGGGAGATTACCCGCTTCAGAAAAAGCGTCACACCTTTGAGTACCTGCGGACGATAGCTCATCTGCGTCCCCGCACAAACACATTTTTAGCTGTATTCCGAATCCGTTCTCTGGCAGCACATGCAATTCACAGCTATCTGCAGGATAATGGCTTTGTGTGTGTGCACACACCAATAATTACTGGTAGTGATTGTGAAGGTGCGGGCGAGATGTTTCGCGTTTCCACTCTGCCTGCGGTGGATCCTCCCCTCACAGAAGATGGGAAAGTGGATTATGCTCAAGACTTTTTTGGCAGAGAAACAAATCTGACAGTTAGTGGTCAACTTGCAGTAGAAGCCTATGCGATGGCATTTCGCAAAGTGTACACCTTTGGTCCCACCTTTAGAGCAGAAAATTCTAATACTGCCCGTCATGCTGCGGAATTCTGGATGGTCGAGCCGGAAATCGCCTTTGCTGACCTTAAGGATGACATGGATCTGGCTGAAGGTCTGATGAAATACATCATAAACTACATCATGGAAAAGGCTCCCGATGAATTGGAGTTTTTCAATAAGTTTGTTGATAAAGGATTATTGGAAAGATTGAAGCATCTAGTCTCCAGCAGCTTTGGGCATGTCACATATACTGAGGCAATTGATATTTTATTAAGTGCTGATCGAGAATTTAAATTTCCTGTTGAATGGGGAATAGACCTGCAGACAGAGCATGAACGCTATCTGACGGAAGAGCACTTTCAGAAGCCTGTTTTCGTAACAGATTATCCCAAGGATATCAAGGCTTTTTATATGCGGCAGAATGATGATGGCAAAACGGTTGCTGCCATGGATCTGATGGTGCCCGGAGTGGGTGAGATCATTGGAGGCAGTCAGCGTGAAGAACGTCTGGAAATGCTGAAAAAAAGGATCCAGGAGATGGGTTTAAATAAAGATGATTACTGGTGGTATATGGATTTGAGGAAATATGGCGGAACTAAACATGCAGGTTTCGGACTTGGATTTGAACGCGTTATCATGTATTTGACGGGTATGCAGAATATCCGTGACGTCATCTCTTATCCTCGAACCACTAATTCAGCAGAATTTTAATTAAATAAAAAATCCCTGACTCGTTCAGGGATTTTTTTTATAGGACCTATATTTATTCCCCTAATCAGGGCTGCTCAGATCAAGCTCCCTGCTTTTAAAGCCATATCCCATCACATCATGTACATCAGTGAGGATCATAAATGCCCCAGGGTCAATATCTTTCACCATGTCACGCATAACAGAGACCTGCCTTTTATTCATCACGCAGAAGATGATATTTTGTTCATTCCCCGTATAGCCGCCAGTTGCTTTTAGAAGTGTTACTCCCCGGTGAATGTGCTCATATATCGCTTCTTTTATCTCTACATATTTGGTGGATATCACGTAAACACCTTTCACGAATGGCAGTCCCTCAGAGGCAAGATCAGTCATCTTGGCCGAAATAAATAGATTAACATAACCCCAGATAATGATCTTAACATCCTTGAAAATAAGACCAACAGTCAAAATGATAAAGGTTTCCACGATCCAGTAGCCAGTACCTATGGAAAGCCCGGTCTTCTTCTTGATGAGAGCAACCGGGATATCAGTACCTGCGGTGGAACCTTTAAAGCGGAAGATAATTCCCAGACCAAGTCCCAGAAGAACAGAGCCGGCAATCGCAGAAAGATATATATCTGTGGGTCCCAAGATCGAGAATATCCTTTCTCCATCATAGAGGAAAGTGAATGGTGTCAAGTCACTGATTAGTCCAATTTTATTAAGATTGGCAAAACTTACTATATCAGTGAAAAAAGAAACCATCAGCATCCCATAAATGGAACGGGTACCAAAGCGTGAACCCATGAATATGAAACTTATTATAAATAAGGGAACATTAAAGAGGAGCATTGATATACCCATGGGAATATCAAAAAAATGAAATAATATCTGAGACAGACCACCTACTCCGCCCGGCACTATTTTATAGGGTGCCAGGAACCAGGAATAAGCCAGTCCTGTAAGCAGTGAACCGAACATTATACCGACTAACTGAATCAGATTTCTCTGCCATTTCTTTCTCATAATAACCTCCAATGCGGTCAGCGAAAAATTGCCCTTTATTACGTCAAGAATTTCCCCACAAGAGCGCGAGGGTGCGAAGATGAGAGGGTGTGAAAGGGTGAGAATAATTGAATCAGTCATAGGCTGACAGGATGTAAAATTGAAAATTAAGTGTAATATGTGGATTTTCAATCCATGAATCGTACTCCTTCGCTTACGCTGCATAAAGCTTCGGAGTATCTTCGATGAGTCGTGAATCGATTTTTTTTAGTCTTTCAGTCCCGCAGTCTATCAGTCGGGCAGTCCTGCAGTCGAGCAGTCCATCAGTCATGTAGTCGCACCCTTATTTTTCTTATCCGTGTTCATCCGTGCAATCCGTGGCTAAAATCTTCATTACATTTTCTGTGTTCTCTGTGACCTCTGTGGTGAATATTCTTTTCTTACATTACATTTTTCGTCTCACTTTTCATTTTTCACTAATCACCAGCACAAAGTGTGCAAATCTACTTTCCCTTGACTGATTTAGCAGTCATATTTGTCTGCGTGTGGAGGTTTCGATGGAAAAATTATTTGTAGAAATAGATGCTCATCCCGCGGGAGAGCTGGAATATACTGAAGGAATAGAAATTGAGAAGATATGCGAGGAACTCAAACTTGATTATCCAAGTTATGTGATAGCCAAGCTGGATAACGTAATACTGCCTACAGATAGTGTACCCGGTGGGGGAGTGTTGAATATCATAACCATAAATTCCACCGAGGGCAGCAGTATCAGGATGAATACAACCCTGTTTGTGATGCTGAAAGCATTTCATAATTGCTTCAATGGTCACTATAGAGTAATTGTTGAGCATTCCATAGGTGATGGTATATATTGTGAAGTGTTTGGCAGCAGGATATTCACTCCTCAGGATATAGAGAAAATGCAGGAAGAAATGGAGCGGATAATTGCCGAAGCAATTCCCATAACACGGGTCATTTTATCTTATTATGAAGCATTCCAGATATTTGCTGAACAGGGTAGAAAAGATGTACTCACTCATTTACATCCCGAAGAAAATATCATTAATGAGTGTCGGAATTTCTATGAACTTATCTACGCCCAGATAGCTAATTCCACTACTGTTGCCAGGAATTTTGCGCTCTATTATCACTCTCCGGGCTTTATCCTGCGTTATCCACGTCAAGGCGAACATCATCTCAAGCCTGAATTCCATTTCCCCAAAAAGCTGTTCTCAACTCATCAGGAGCATGATAAATGGTTAGGTATAATTAAGCTCCACATGGTGAAATCTTTGAATAGAGCAGTGAAAGATTGCACTATCAGGGAAAAGATCCAGATCGAGGAAGCGCTTCAGGAGCGCAAGCTGGTTAAGATATCTGATGAGATAATGTCAGACAGGAATCTAAAGCTGGTACTGATCGCTGGTCCCTCATCATCTGGTAAAACAACTTTCTCCAAACGGCTGGCAATTCAATTGATAGTGAATGGCATCAAGCCCCTTGCTATCAGTCTGGATGATTATTTCCTGCCTCATGACCGTACTCCCCGTAAACCGGATGGTGAATTTGATTTTGAGAATATTGAAGCAATAGATCTGGAAAGATTGAATAGAGACCTTACTGACCTGATGAGTGGCAGAGAGATAGAATTGCCCAAATATAATTTTAAAAATGGTACATCTCGCAACAGCGGGACCCGGATCTCGATGGGAGAAGATGACCTGCTGGTGATCGAAGGTATCCATGGTTTGAATGATATGCTCACCCAGAGTATTCCCTTTCAGCAGAAAACCAAGATATATGTATCCGCTTTAAATAATCTGAATATTGATGAGCATAACAGGATATCAACTACTGATTGCAGACGGATCAGGCGCATGGTGCGTGACAGCAAGTTCAGAGGAATTGATGCCGAAACTACATTGAAGAGATGGGATGATATTCGCATAGGTGAAGAGAAATATATTTTTCCTTTTCAGGAAAACGCTGATTATATGTTCAATAGTATCCTAACTTATGAGCTGGGAGTATTACGTCATATTGCCAGACCTCTCCTGGAAAGCATAAGACCTACTTCTTCAGAACATTCAGAAGCCCTCAGGCTGCTGAGGATACTGGACATGATAGCGGGTATAAACATTGAATTAGTGCCCGGAAATTCCATCATTAGAGAGTTCATCGGAGGAAGCGCGTTTAATTATTAACAAAACGTGACTGGTGATTAGTGATTGGTGAATCGCGGAATTAGTGAATAGTGAACAGTGAACTGTGAAGGGAAAGTCGTGACTGAAAGACTACACGACTGATAGACTGCTTGACTTAAAGACTAAACAAATAATGAATTCTAATTGTGAATTGTGAATGGTGATTGGTGAATCGCGGAATTAGTGAACAGTGAACAGTGAAGAGAAAGTCGTGACTGGTGATTAGTGATTAGAAAATAGTTCGTTTTGTTAGTTTTGTTCGTTGCTTAAAAATTCTTACATTACATTATCCGTGCTCATCCGTGTTATCCGGTGCGTCACGAAGTGGTGTACCTCTAGCTGGTGAAAGTCCAGTCCGGTTAATTTTCTGTTCAGCCGGAAGTGAAAAAGATGACTATCTCCAGTAATGGAATAGTCAAAGCTCTTTGAATCGGTAAG
>Ga0207996_1000367_pt1 | contig 41208 bp, 26 predicted proteins | sample AntAceMetag02UKG_FD_184773 | JGI IMG/M metagenome (GOLD analysis project Ga0207996, IMG submission 184773) | Saline lake microbial communities from Ace Lake, Antarctica - Antarctic Ace Lake Metagenome 02UKG (SPAdes) (version 2) | ecosystem: Environmental > Aquatic > Non-marine Saline and...
GGTAGATATAATCGTCTTTTGTAATCCAATTTTTTAAGCGAAATCCTTTCGCGAATATGACCCTTTGTTTAAAAACCTCTAATTAAGCTTAAAATCATACCTTATGCGTATTGTTGCGGAATCGTTGGGGGGGACTGTCCCCTATTGACAAATATACGAATTTCTAATACTCTAATCTCATAAAATTATAATCAGGGGTTTCCCTAATTAACAGGAGGATCATAATGAAAAAGTTGATTTTCGCAATCATAATGTTTTTACTTGTTTGTTCAATCCCTAGGTTAGTAAATGCGGTGACAAATAATTTTAATGGTTCGATGGTTCCTGGCGACTGGGAAATGGATGAGAACTGGAGCGAGGGTGTACTTCCTGGTGTTGGAGACGATGTAATATTCCTTTCCTACATCGACGACTTGGGTGGAGACAAGACGGTCAATACGTTTGCGAGCCATACGACGAGCACCTCTGAGTTTGGCAGTGCCGGCGCAACCCTGACTGTCACGAATGGAGCAACGTTCTACGACAGCTCCTCCAACCGCGGCATCATCACCGCCGACACCACGTTTAACGGCAGCTCCTACAATCTGACAGGCACCATCACCGGCGACACCACGTTTAACGGCTCTTCAACAAATGTGATGAGCACCATCACCGGCACCACCACGTTTAACGACAGCTCCTCCACCTTCGGCAGCAGCACCCTTAATGGAAATGTTACGCTTAACACCACAGGTGATATTGCAGGTACAATCAACGTGAGCGAGGGAGAAAATGTTTCGGCTATCAATAGCGGAACAGTGTCAGCGGCAATCAACGGTTCCGGCGGTCTTACCAAAACCGGGGCGACAACAGTGACACTGAGTGGATCAAACACCTATTCTGGAGAAACCACGATTAGTCTGGGAACACTTTCAGTGACGGGTGGTATTACCAGCAGTGCTGTTACAATTAACGGGGGTACGCTTATTGGATCAGGGACGGTCGGAAATATGACCGTCGCAGACGGCGGTACTTTTTCTCCGGGATTGAGTCCTGGCACGCTGAATGCCGGTGCTACTACGTGGGAAAGCGGGGGTACATATCTTTGGGAGATTAATAATGCCACAGGTTTACAAGGGGCCCCTTTGGGTCTCGGCTGGGATTGGCTTAATATTACAGGAGGACTAGGCATAACCGCAACCTCCGGCAATAAATTCAATCTTAACCTATCAACAATGGGAGTCGATGCCGCTAACTTTGATAACTCTGACCCTTATTCATGGATTATAGCAACGGCTTCTGGCGAAATTACAGATTTCTCTGCTGATAAGTTTACTATTGATGACAGTTTGTTTACAAATGCCCTCGGCGGCGGGTCTTTTGGCATTGAACAGGACGGCAGCAATATCAATCTAACATTTGCCGCAGTCCCCGAACCGTCAACTTACGCACTATTCGGCTTAGGTCTTTTTGGGCTTATTTATTTTCGTAGAAGAGGCTTAAAAAGCTGAAGACCAATGAGACGTGCAATAAACACGGTAAGAAAAAGCTGTCCGAGAATAGCTTCCATAACAGCGAGATTACGCACAAAATCAGTTACAGGCGTTATGTCCCAATACCCGAGCGTAGCAAGAGTTACCCCCCTAAAGTTCTCTTTCAAACCCCTGTTGAGCAGATTGAAGATTTAGTATCTTGCGTGGATAGTTATTAATCCAGTTTTCTATAGTCTGAATAGTTGATTGTGTCAGTTTTTCTATCTTTCTGCCTTTAGCACCGAATCGTCGGATAATCCTGTTGATGTTTTCATTGGTACCCCTTTCGATACCATTGATAACGCGCAGAACCGTCCCCAATATACAATATATATATTCTCTTGCTCACTATAAACTAACTTCAATTAAAACATTCGCTTTGCTCGTTTCATCTATTTTGACTTTCACAGGTTTGGCGGACTTTGCTTTTTCTCCCTCGACTTTGATAAGCTTTTCTTCTTTTTTGCTCAGTTTAGCGGCATCAAAGACCATTTTATTACTTCCATTCTCAGCCCATTTAAAACCAAACTCCTCTGCCATAACTTCGCTTATATATTTCTTTTCATCTTCTGTCTTTTTTCCAGTTGGGTTCGTGGTAAAAAGGGTTGCTCCCAAAGCTTGCATGTCTTCCATCATAACGGCCTTCAAAGCGTAGGCAATGCCTTGGTTTTGGCAGTTCTCATCAACCGCAGCCTCCGCAATATGAACTTTTATCATTTCATCACTACCCTTAGACAAAAGCACAGTGGTATAACCTCTTACCCTGCCTGATTCATCTCGATAAACCCAGATACGCGGGGTGGGAGTATGTGAAATATCCTTGCCTTGCATTTTTATAGCATTTCGCAAATGTATTTTCATCATTCGATAGTATTTCGTAGTCCACCTTGGTTTGAATATAAGCCAATAGAGGCCTATCATGTCATCCATATCATTCATCTCAGCTCTATTATCAATATTATCGACTATTTTTTTCGGTAATCTATGTGTCTTCTCATAAATGGTTTTTTCAACAAACTTTTCCTGGCCTTCAGCAGGTTTTGATTCTTTTTTAAAAATATGCTTATACATACACTTTTTATTCTCTTCTTTGCTTTTTGGATAAAATGAAACATTAACCACTGTCCTCTTATAGCCGTATTCTTCGTTCAACAAGACACCGTAATGAATCATAGCATTCTTAGGTGTTAAAGAACCAAGGATACCCAAATCCTCAATATAAATCGTTTTTATACCAATCGAACTCAATTTTTCTTCAAGTCTCCCAATAATAAATGGCATCCATTTCTTCATTCTATTTCTCATACTTCTGGATAGATTCCAGTACCCAAAGGACTGTATCTCTCCAACGTAAAAAACTCTCTCTCCATTAACCGTGGCAAAAGTGCCGATAATTTGCCCTATAATGTCTCTATAGGGTATTGAATAATTCCTGGCATGTTGCAGAGCATCCATCTGCTCGGGGTAATTGTTTCTTGTTTTCTGAGAGGGCCTAATAATCATTGTAATTTGTGCAACGGCATCACTAATAACGGTCCAGCTAGTTCCGCTCTCTATAATCGGGGAAATAACAAAATCAGTTTCTTGAGAATCTCTTTTATGATCCATCCACAATTTTTCTATTAAAACCTTTGTAGTCTCCAGGTTTTTATTCTCAATACCTTTTAAAACATCAGACAGATATCCGTTTATTTCGGCAATATTTTTCTGTAACAAAAAGGTGTCTGTATTAACAACACTTCCCAACTCGCCTGGTTTATATTCATTTAGAATAGAAATGAAGCGCAAACTTTCAAAAAACCCTGGCAAATCATCCTTGGTTAAATTCCTTGCACTCTTAAAAATATGTTTCAGATAAGGATTTCTATAATATTTAATCATGTAGAAATCAGTTATAAACTGGTCATAGAGATAAAAATCATCCTTATCTATGAGGGAAATAACCCTTTTAACACTCTCAAATGTATCTTTGTCGTCTTTAAACATATCAAAACATAATATAAAAAATGCACAGGCAATATCGGGGGAAACTTTTACCTCATCACAAAATTGTCTATATTTCTCTTCCAGAGGATAATCCTTAGAAGGTAATTCCCTAATCACATTGTTTATATCAGTTACAATCACTCCGCTTTTCATTAAATTACCATTTAAAAGTTCTAAAATCCTATCCATAGCCCATCCCAGGTAGCGAATGTTATGAATATCTTCCCCTAATACATATTTAAGAAAGAAGTAAATAGGGCTAAAAGCATCTAGTCTTCTATTATCCGAAAGAGAACTTATTCTTCTTAATTGGCTATAAATGTACTGCCTATTTTCAGCAGTCGTCTTAAATGAGGAAAGGAATTCTATAACATCAAGTTGAGCTCCTCTTTCTGAAAGGATATAATACTGATCTTGAGGGTCTTTAGACATCACAGCAAAATCATAAAGAAGTTCTTTTAATTCCTCTCTTATAACAGGATCTTTTTCCCTTATAGCTGAACGATAGATTGGGCTTTTATCGAGAAAATTGTCTAAATCTTTAGTGCTGTCTTCTTTTAAAACCTTCAAAAACAGTTCAACATACTTACTCGTTGTAAAAACACAGTTTTCCCCTCTTTCATTATCTCTGAAAACCAATTCATGCCTCACAATAAGATTATTGACACCTCCACGAAAATCTATCCTTTTTAACGCTAATTCATTCTCCATATCTTTATAAAACTGTTTTTGTGGCACAATCCCATCATGTTCTTCCAGATAATCCATAACAATATTGGGGATTGCCATCTTTGCTATCTTGCGTATCTTTAGGATATCTGATCTGCTTAAGTATCCCTCATTGACTAGAGCCCTAGAAATCCTTCTTTTTTCACGCAACGCAACACCTTTTAATGGTGCAAGCAGATTAAACATCATCTTTCTTAGCTCAGGAATTTGCGGGAGGTTTTCAGCCAGAAACTTTCGCCTTTTTGAAGATTTCCTTAACTTATCTTCTTGCAAAATGGTATCTAAAAGTTTGCTTATCTTATTTCTGAGTTGATTTTTATCGGTATTTGAATCTTCGAAAATAGATTTGGGAGCAAGGGCATGTTTCGTATCTCGTTTAATAAAAGGGCCTGCTGTAGCAACATTTTGGCAGAGGAAGGATATCGTTACCGCAAGTGCGATAATTTTTATTAATAGTCTTTTATGTATTACTTTACTTTTCATTCTGTTTCCAAAATCCATTTCATTTATAGAAAATGCAACACATCCTTATATCTAAACCTCTTTGATTTAGACACAAAGACACACAATTTATAGCATTCTCTATAAATGTTATAACACTTTTATTGTACGCTATAAATGCGGTTTTGTCAATAGGGATATTGGTCCCCAAAATAGCGGATAAGAAAAGGAATATAGACAAAAAAGCCTCCTAACTCACGTGTTTTCAAGGTATAATAAATGAAAAAGCACATCCCGATAAAGAATGTGCTTTCTGTAAATAATATCTCAAAAACATGTCGGTTTTATGCCGCCGTCATGATTGCCCGCATCATGCTGTAGTTTGTCTTCGTTGATTTACTCGGAACTGTGACTGGAAGAGGCGCTTTCATAAATTCTGCTACGTTCATCTTGGCTACCTCATCTTCCTTTATACCCATTAGATAGGCTACAAATTCTCGGAACTGTTTCTTCAAAGCGGGATCATCGATATAACCCGCCAACTCAGCAAATGTCATCGTCTCAAACTTTTTTCCCAGCCGTTGATGAAGTTCTATGCCCTTCCCCGTAATATCCAAGAGCGATCCGATATGGTGAATCTCGTTTTTCTTTGGGTCGAGCGGCCTCGGTGTTACCTCCAGCAGTTTCGCCCGGTCTGATACAATATCCTTTATCCGATAGGCCTCGTCCGAAGAATTGAGCCATCCGACATCTTTTGCTTCCACCACCGTCATTATACCCATTCCTCTCAGCAGGCGGTTCGCGTACGCGACAGCCGCAACCCCGAGCGGTTCATTCGCCACCTCTGACCGGACGGTCTCCACTTCGACCGGTTTCATAAAAATGTTCGGATATTTCTTCGCTATGTTATTCACATAATCAAACGGCACAGCGTATCTCTTGTCATACACCGGTATGATGATAAGATTCTCCTTCTGTGCCCTCTTCGCTATCTCTTCATGCAGGTTCACGATATCGGGACTAATCGTTAAATAGATGACCTTCGGCCGATTGGCCTTCTCCGCCGGTACCACCGGCAGTGCCAGGACATCGACAGCCGTCGACATATTGGGCTCTTCAGCCATCTCCTTCGCTATATTTTTAGCCAGCCGGCTTCCAAAAAAGGCCGCCGATAACAGCTTTTCCAAATATTCCCTATTCACCCCCAGCCCCGCAAGCACCCTGACAACGGCTTGCTGGTGAACGCCAGAAAACGCCTTGAACCGCTCGATATCCATCTCCTGCGCCGCTTTTTCATCAACAACTTGCTCAAGCGCGTGAGAGCCCTCATGGCCTAAGACAAATGTTAAAAATGGAAGGAGATCTTTTGGATCCTGATTGAGAAGAGCGATATCAATAAATATTTTGGTTCCTTCTATCGTCGCGTAGTGGCGAACATTTTTGCGGAACTCGATCTGGTAGTCTTTTATATCCTTAGTCGTATCCGGCACCCTTGCCCTTATAAATCTAAAATATCTCTGGATAGTAGTAAGGTTGTCCTGCGCGTTAGCCGCAACCGGAATCCCCTTTGCCGTCAAAGCGTTCACTATCGTTTTCGAAAGCGTCTTTGGTTCTTGATCCTTTCCTAAATCAAACACCAGCCCTTCATCATCACCAATCTTTTCACCCAAAAGCTTTGCTGCCCCGGGCTGGGTGAGTGGATCAAATCTATCTATCGTAGGTAAGAATGGGTGGATATTAACACTTCCAAACCTAAAAATAGCGGGTTTAACTAATTCTTTTATATCTTTTTCTGATACTCCCAAGACTTCCTTTAATTTCTGGAACTTTCCCTCATTCATAGGAAAAAAGAAGGCAAAATCTTCACACTGTACAGCATACTCTTCAGCATCAAAAATATCATTTACGATGAGAGCCCTACGAGGATCATCAGTTGGTAACTCCAGTTTGTTCTTGGTTGCCAATAACAAACTATCAAGAAGCAAACTCGAATAGTCAATCCCTTTGCTCGTGGCACCTCTATTAGTGGTTGCTACTACCATTGGTAAACTTTTAATGTCACCTTTACTCAAACTATTAACAAGAGAGTCCAAAGTCTCAACAATAAAATCCGCGGAAAAACAGGACTCTATAATTATGTTTAAGTCAGAATGTTTATAGTTATTATTTCCTGCCCGCCAATATATCAAAGAATTAGCTAACTCTTTGTAGCTAATGGCATCTAAATGATCGGATATCTCTCTTCCAACTTGGCCATTTTCTAACCAGAAATGGCTTGGACCTCCATGTCCGCCAAACCAAATTGTTGTGTTAGGCGGGCACTCTCGAATCGCTTGTAAAATATACTCTTTATCCTCTGTTCCCCTAAAAACCTGAATGTTTTCATCCCTTACACCAAAACGTTTCCTGGCAAAATCGGCAATAGCTAAAGGATCAAAGAGATACTCTGAATGAACAACTATAATTAAATGTGCGTTTTTATTTAGCACAACTCTTTTAGAAAACTTTTCCGTAACTTCGATTATAAAAGGCAAAACCTTTTCAATATTTTCGTCAGATATATCAAGCCCAAAGCGCTTTATCGTGAGGTCTATTGCTCTTGCTACGGAATACTGATTGGCAAAGCCTAAATCTTTAGTTTTTGAATAAAACTCCCTATTAGAATATATCGACACTATATCCACAGGGTTTAGTGCGCCTTCTTCTATTTCTTCCTTCCTATACATCAAGTTGACAAAAACTCTTGCTATAGCTTCGCTATCAGTTAATGTTACAGCTTTTCCTTTTAAAATATTATTCTGCAGATAAGTTTTTATAATAGGGGCAATCTTTTTTTTGTCTTCAGCCTCAGGAAAATGTTTGGTTATAAGCTCATTTAAAAGCCTTGCTACCGATAAGCGAACAAATGAGTTTTTATGCTCTAAAAGTTTGCAAAGCGATTCAAATGCTTTTTCGTTTTTGAATTTGCCTAATGCGACTGCTGCATATATGCGGACAAGCACATTTTTATCACCTAACAATTTAATAAGCGGTTTAATTGCCCTTTCATCCTTAATCTCACCCAATGCATGTGCTGAGTCTGCGCGGAGTTTGGCTGCTGCTTTTTTATTTTTCAAAATTTCGATAAAGAAATTATATCTTCTTTCTTTGGCTTCTTTGGCTTTTATGTCAAGTATGCGTATTGTCGCTACTATCCAGCCGCGAACGGTTATATTCTTCTCATCCACGAATGCTTTGATAAGTTGGCTCAACGCCGGTTCTCCAATTCTAATTAAGTCTACAACCACATCTGATTCTGAATCTTTATCGCTTAATGATTTAATAAGTAACTTAATTGCTTTTGGGTCTTCAGGTGTATCTTCCTCTTCATCCTTTAAGATTTCGCGAAGTGGTTTAACTGCTTTTATATCTCTAAACTCGCCCAATGCATATGCCGCCGCTTTACGTACCTCTGCGTTTTTATCATTTAAAGCATTACGAAGCGGTTCAACTGCCGGCTGACCAATTCCTAATAGGGCGTATGTAACATATCTGCGGACGTTCTCGTTTTTATCTTTTAATGCCTCAATAAGAATGTCAATCGCTGGTGGACCAATTCCTATTAGGGCATAAGTAGCGTTCCTGCATACAAACACGTCTCTATTACCCAGGACTTCAATAATTGGTCTAACTGCTGGTTTCCCAATTTTAATCAATTCATCCCAACTCTTTTTTTTATTTTTTGCAATATGATAAGATATTTTTTCCTGCACAGTTCCAGGTTCCCAGTTTAGTTTATCTAATGTTTTTACCGCAGATTGGCGAACGCCCAAAAATTCATTCTTGTTTAATAACGTTTCTACAAGAATATCAACTGCCCTTTCATCTCCAATCTCACCTAATACCACTGCTATAGCCCTGCGATGATATGCATAGTTCTCCTGACCTTTCTTATCTTCTAAAAATTTGAGAAGAGATTCAACTGCTGGTTTGCCAATTCCTATTAAGGTATAAGTAGCGTCCTCGCATACAAACGGGTGGTTATCACCCAGGACTTCAATAATTGGTCTAACTGCTGGTTTGCCAATTTCAATCAATTCATCCCAACTCCTTTCTTTATTTTTCGCAATAAGATAAGATATTTTTTCCTGCACAGTTCCAGGTTCCCAGTTTAGTTTATCTAATGTTTTTGCTGCAAATCGGCGGATCCACGCATTCTCATTATCTAAAAGCTTGATAAGATCTAAAAGCTTGATCTTCGGCGCTAGTTTGCCAATTTTAGCTAAGACTCTTCTTGCTGCCAAAACGATATAATTGTTGTTATCGCTGCAGGCTTTGATAATGGAGGGAATTACTAGTTCACCAAATTCAATTAATTCTTCCTCTGCAGTTTTGCGGATCTGCCAATCTTCATCCCCTAATTGTTTTATTAACTCCTTTATCCTATCTTGCATGGGTTTGGAGACTGTGGCCGGCGACGCAGAAACTGTTGCTGCCGGAACTTGGGCTCTCAATACATTTGATAAACCGGCGGACCCGACAGGGAATATTCCGCTTATCAGCATAATAGTAACAAGTGTAATAACAACTTTTTGCGCGAATTTATTGTATAATGCTATTTTAGCTAATCCATATCCTCCTAAAACTGCAAATAATATCGAGCCACTTATTGCCATGAAAGGTATCAGGCCTATGTTTAGTGCTGTTAATATAACTCCAAATATTAGCCCCGTCTTTACAACTGTACTGAGAATTTCACTCGCACCAGAATATGCAGGGTATAACGGCTCTTCAATTTGTTTGGTTTCGCCTTTACCTATAACACGTTTAATTGCATCAACCACTTGGGAGTAAATACGGTATTGACGGACTGCTTCAAGCGCTTTTACTAGTTTAGGGTTAGGGCCGGTTAGACTTTCCACATAGCTTTTTTCGGCGCCTAACAGCCTGAGAACATTTAAAACAGATTGTTGATGCCTTTTGCTGAATGCCTGGAATCTCACCCAGTCCATCTCCTGAGCCGCTTTTTCATCAACAACTTGATCAAGCGCGTGAGAGCCTTCATGACCTAAGACAAACGTTAAGAATGGAAGGAGATCTTTTGGGGCTTGATTGAGAAGAGCGATATCAACAAATATTTTTGTTCCTTCTATCGTCGCGTAGTGGCGAACATTTTTGCGAAACTCGATCTGGTAGTCTCTTATATCCTTAGTCGTATCCGGCGCTCTGATTCTGATAAATCTAAAGTACCTCTGCATAATAGTGAGGTTGTCTTGCGCGGTATCCGCAACCGGAATCCCCTTTGCCGTCAAAGCATCCACTATCGTTTTCGAAAGCGTCTCTATCTCTTCTCTAACCGCCTTCGGTTCTTGCGCCTTTCCTAAATTAAACACAAGCCCTTCATCATCACCAATCTTTTCACCCAAAGGCTCTGTTGCACCGGGCTGGGTGAGGGGGTCAAATCCATCTATCATAGATAAGTATGGATGAATCAGGCTCTTTTTAGCGATTTTGCGCTTATCTATTTTTATTACAGGGAAGGCCTTGACAAACTGCTCTTTCAATTCCCCTAACAGAGGAAAGAAGAAAGCAAAATCTACTTTATCGGCAACAAACTTCTCCGCGCTAATTATATCGGCTATCCTTACTTCAGTTTTGTTGCGGGTTGCCCTGCGCAAACTGTCTACAAACTTTCCGGTCGGCATATTCGTAAATCTGTTACACGCCGACACAAAAACTGGAAGGTCCTTAATCTCGCCTTTCTCAACGCTTTCTTTCAGTAAATTTATTGTATTTACTGCAACCTTCGCTGATTTACATGTTACCACTACCATAAACATATCTGATAATATTCCGTTATTTTGGGCTGCACGTGCTTTCAGAGCACTTGCTAATTCCTGTGAAGTTATAAGAGTTTTCCTATCAAGTGAAACACTATTTAAGTGTTTATAATGACCATTTATAATAACTACCCCATTTTTCGGGCATTTTTCCACTTCACTAAGAAATTTCTTTTTATGATAACCGCCTACAAAACTTTTAATATGTTTTACCCCAAATCTCCCCGCAAATTCTTCCCATAGCGCAGGATGGAACACGCTTTCATGATTGGACATAATTATTAAATTAGTATTTTTATCAAACATTATTCTTTTAGAATGAATTTCAATCGCATCCAGTATAATCGGCAGGGCCTTTTCAATGTTTTCTGCCGTAAAACCAAGTTCAAAACGTTGTAAAGTAAGTTTTATTGCCCTGGCAATCGAAAACTGATTTGCAAAATCAAGATCTTTGGTCTTCTCAATAAATTCGTCGTTGGTATATATTGAAACGATATCCCCAAGGGAAAACACTCCATACATTATTTCATTCCTCTTGTGTATCAAATTAATAATAAATTTCGGTAAAACCTTTTTATTTATCTTTTTAAAAGCTCCTTTTTGACACGGCCACCCATAGCTTCCTTCTATATGATTTTCTAATAGGGGTATGATCTTTTTCTCGGCGATGCCGATATCGGGATATGCTAATGCAAGTCTGCACAACGCCACCACAGCCGCTTCTTGAAGTTCAATATTGGCAATACCGGTCCTTCTGTAAAACTCAACGATAGGATTTATAGCCCTTGAATCTTCCAGCTTACCCAATGCGGTTATAATCCTTTCTACGATTAAGATATTTTTCTTCCAAAAACCTCCGCCAATAGGTGTTTTCATTTCGGTATATTTTTTTAGCATATCAAGCAGATGACCAACCCCTTTTTTATCTCCAATTTTTCCTAAAGCCTCTGCCACACGCATTTGAATCTGCCAATACGGGTTATTTAATGCTGTTTTAATTAGCGGCTTAACAGCGCTGGAATCGCCTATTTTAGCCAAATACAATGCAGCGAATGTACAAATTATGTCATTTTGACTGTCCAACATTTGTATATGATAGTCTAATCCTGCTTTCCCAATCATATCTAATGCTCCACTTGCAGCATTGCCTAATTCCAGATCACGACTGGTCGCATTAATCCGCAAAAAAAGCGGAACCGCTCTCGCGTATTTTAGTTTACCCAATTTATAAATCGCATTTATACGCGGGGCATACCCACGATCCATGAGCCCTACATGATAAGAGTTCCATCCTACGTTTAAGAATTTGAACAAGAGACGCGCAGCATCCTCCGTATCGTATTTACACACAGCATTAACAGCATCAAACTGAAGTTGGGAGTTACCCTCATTAAAAATAATTTCAGAAAGAAATTTAAGAGCGTCCTTAGTTTGAAGCTCTCCCAAAATCCATGGAGTCCACTCTACAATTTTTCTATTCGCCCTCGTCATAATCCAAATATTATCTAACTTATTCTTTAGGGAAATAATTACCGGATTACCAATAGACACAAGCGCCAGGGCAGCCTCCTTCTGGACAACATGTGAGCCATCACCCAGAGCCTTAATCAAAGGATTAATCGCTCTCCGACCCTTTATTTTTCCCAAAGCCCGCGCGGCATGTTTACGCACCTGGACCGATCCATCTTCTAAGTCTTTAATGAACGATTTAACAAATGAATCGATTGTATGCGATATGACCTGGCGTACCCCCCACACACTAAACTGCAGCGGATTAACAAGAGCTGCCGTTGGAACTTCGGCTTTTGATACATCAGCAGGCACGACAAGGAGCATTCTGCTTATTAGCATAATAAGAACAATGGCCGGTATAATAATAATTTTTCGCGAGAATTTATTATATAGCGCTATTTTAGCTAATCCATATACTCCTAAAACTAATCCTGCTGTTATCATAAATGGTATCGACCAGTTTATTGCTAACAGTATGGCTCCAAATATTAGCCCTGTCTTTACAACTGTACTGAGAATTTCACTCGCACCAGAATATGCAGGGTATAACGACTCTTCAATTGGTTTGGTTTCGCCTTTACCTAGAACACGTTTGATTGCTTCAACCACCTGTGAATAAATACGGTATTGACGGACTACTTCAAGCGCTTTTACTAGTTTAGTGTTAGGGCCAGTTAGACTTTCTACATAGCTTTTTTCGGCGCCTAACAGCCTGAGAACATTTAAAACAGATTGTTGATGCCTTTTGCTGAATGCCTGGAATCTCACCCAGTCCATCTCCTGAGCCGCTTTTTCATCAACATCTTGATCAAGCGCGTGAGAGCCTTCATGGCCTAAGACAAACGTTAAGAATGGAAGGAGATCTTTTGAATTTTGATTGAGAAGAGCGATATCAATAAATATTTTGCTGCCTTCTATCGTTGCGTAGTGGAGAACATTCTTGCGGAACTCGATCTGATAGTCTCCTATATCCCTAGTCATATCCGGGGCTCTTGCCCTGATAAAGCTAAAATATCTCTGGATAATAGTAAGGTTGTCCTGCGCATTATCCGCAACCGTAATCCCTTCTGCCTTCAAGGCGTCTACTATCGTTTTTGAAAGCGTCTTCGGTTCCTGAGCCTTTCCTAAATCAAACACCAGTCCTTCATCATCACCAATCTTTTCACCAAGAAGTTTTGTTGTGCTGGGTTGGGTAAGGGGGGCAAACTTTTCAATCACCGGCGTAATAACCGGTGTTTTGGGCGGTTGAGGTAGAGATTTTTTAGAAATCTCTTCAAGCGTTGCTTTGGCAATTTTTCGCACAGATTCAACTGAATCTGACGCTAATTGTATTAATACATCGACAGGGGTATTGGAATGACCTGCAACATCACATTTCACATATAGATCAGGATCCGAAACTAATTGTCTTAATGCATCAGCAGGGGTATTGGAATTAAACGCAACACCACGACGAACAGAAGACCTCGGATCCGAAACTAATCGTTTTAATACATCGACAGGGGTATTGGAATTAAACGCAACACCCTGACGAACAGAAGACCTCGGATCTGAAGCTAATCGTTCTAATACATCAACAGGGGTATTGGAATTAAACGCAACACCCTGACGAACAGAAGACCTCGGATCCGAAACTAATTGTCTTAATACATCGACAGGGGTATTGGAATTACCTGCAACAGCACATTTCACATATAGATCAAGATCCGAAGCTAATCGTTTTAATACATCAACAGGGGTATTGGAATTACCTGCAACAATATACCTTATACCCTTATTATGGCTACACGATGATAAAAACCTCAACAACTCTATTGATTCTGGTTGTTGAATCATTCTTTTCAAAGCATCGTTGCCTATCCCCACCCATTCTTGATCTTTTAAATGATCAATTTGTTTTGCCGCCAGCAGATACTTTATACAACCAACCGGATCTTTTTTGAGCCATTCCTCTAGTGACGAACTGCCCAAACGTTCCCTTTTCGCTGTGATTTCAGCAATATATGATTCGACTGTCCTGCCGCCCATAATTGTTCTTTTTGAGACGTTCTGACTATTTTCAATAATCTCCGGCTGGTCAATCAAAAGAACGGATCCTTTCCCAACCAGATCCTGATATATCCATTTGCCGACCTCCGCAAATATGTTCTTAGAATATTCCTCACTCTTAATTTTTCCTTTGGCCCCCGTAAAACCAAACATTGTTAATAAATCTTCATCTATTTCCAGAACCTGGGCATATTTATAGTAAACTGGCAGCGCTGAAGTATCATCCGTCCATAGATGTTTTTCCGAACTAAGCGTTGCGAATGCATTGGATATAATTTCTTGTGCTGTTTTTTGTTTTGTTAAAAGACGGGCAATTACAGGTTCATCGCTTATTGTCTTTTTTGGTAGGGAGTATTCATAAAAATCACCACTAATCTCATCAAAAGATTTAGCATTACAATATAAAGCAGTAAGTAAAAAGTTCCAAGCGTGATACGAATCGTCCTCTGTTGTATACCACAGAATGCCCACACGTTGGCCTTTCGGTATCGAGTCATTTCCATCCGCGTCCACGGGCCGCCAGAATATAACGGGTTGGCCGTTTTCATCAACCGTTCTTGAAATCGAGGGGTCAAGCGCCCAAGTCAGAGAGATACGGTCATGCATTTTCCGGATAAAATCAGCGCCGTCCTCAAGGCCTCGTGCTTCAGGGCCGCCCAGAATTAAGTCTGGGTTTCTTGCCATTGCTTTATAATAATGACCTATCGTCGCAATGACCTTGAAAAGATCAACGGTTTTATTCTGCGGATCGGCACATAACAACATTGCTTTTCGCAATAATTCCTGGTCCGTTATGAGATGGGCCAACGGATTTGAAGGATCGGTCTCTCTCATTGCCCATTGTAATAACTGTGCGGCATAATTCTCTCGCAAGAAAAGAACTTGAGCATCCGAAAAATAATATCCAATCAACGCCGCCATCTCTGAAACATTGACTTTATCCGGTGCGGGTAAAGTGACCTTATAGCCTTTATCCGCCATCGCCTTAATCTCTTCTTCAAACATTTTCTCCAGATTTGAAATCGTCCGGTCTTTCGTAAAACCGATGATTGAAGGAGGTGCGACTGCTTTGTCGGGCAATTCGCCCGGTTTCAGCGGGTTTATACGGTTGCATATCTGGACCAGTGTTGAATAAAGGCGTTCCATCCGGTTTGCCTGCTCCACGACTTTCTGGTAATCGCCAAAGACCATTTCTTTAACAGTCCGGCCGCTTTCCAGCGTCAGAAGGTCATTCCTCAAACGTTTATAGAAGATAGAAAATATCTGCTGGCGTGTCCCAGGTTTAAGCGTGGCAAAATAACGGGCAAATTCCTGGTGCTGGTTTTTGGGAATTTCAGCCAGATATCTATATATAAGTTCAGGCTGTGCACGCAGGGCGTTGAAGAGATGGTTGAGCTGGCCCATTGAATGAAGCTCGCGGATCCTTTCGGGGGTTATTAATGCAGAAAGCGGCACATCAGCGGGATAATTACTGAATTTTGATTCCCAGAATAGGCGGTCTGCTTTGCCGGCAGTTATCGCGAGATCAATTTTCACTGTCGGATATGCAGATTTCTTTGTCTCCGTTACAACCGTCACAATCGGGGGCAAAGTCTTAAGGGCATGCGTTATTGAAAATCCTCTACCTGATAATGCGGCCCAGTTGTAAAAGATGATGCTTGTTGACACGGCTGTCAGCGTTACCGCGAATACCCCTACCCTGATGACCTGCAGACCGTGAAAGACCATCCGCCGCCAAAATCCGGGAGGACTGAGAGCAACGGGTACTATGGCATTCCAATTTTTGTAGCAATGATAAGCGGTGAGAATCCCCAGTGCAACAAGCGTTGCGGGATGCCATAACCCCAGAGCGAAAAGAGGAATCCCTGCCAAGGCTGTACCGACTGTTAAACTGATAACATCGCGGCTAAAAGCCACTTTCCCGCGAAGCGCATGCGGTAGCCAGAAAATCACGGCGGAAACCAGAGCCGTCCATACCTCGTTACTATTATAAATAAGAAGAACGTACGCGGGAACTGATAGCGAATAGGACAAGAGAGGTTCTATCCACCACGCAAGCCAGCGCATGTATGTCGGGTGTCCAAACCACGCGCCGCCGGCTGTGGTTCCGCTTTCGATTATTTCCTTTGTTGCAACAGTTTTTACGGCGTCGGGTTTTTTGTCCTGATCCTGAATGGCTTTACATGCATTAACTGCATCTTCGTATTCGTTTTTCGCATCAGACGACGGAGCAAGTTTATTACTTGTAACTCGCCGCTCGTTGCTTGTAAGAAAATTAGGATTTGCCAAAACAACATTCTGGCATAGGAAAGCAATCGTTACCGCAAGGGCGATAATCTTTATAAATAACCTTTTATGTATTACTTTACTTTTCATTCTGTTTCCAAAATCCATTTCATTTATAGAAAAATGCAACACATCCTTATATCTAAACCTCTTTGATTTAGACACAAAGACACACAATTTATAGCATTCTCTATAAATGTTATAATGCTTTTATTATACGCTATAAATGCGGTTTTGTCAATAGGGCGAATTGCTTTTGCTTTACGTAAAATCTATACGAAATGGAGCATTTGCAAAAATCACTTTCCCCTATTGACAAAGATACGAATTTCTAATACTTTAGACTCATAAAATTATAATCGGGCTTTAGAGGCAACGACAGGGAATAAACTTTCTATTTTTCCCGGGTGAGGGAAGGAGTTTGCATGACCCAGTATATAGCTTATGGTGCATTATTAGCAGTAGGTTTCCATATTGGTAGTAAGATCGCCCAAAGGACGATAAAAAAGTAAAGTTACATAAATATAAAGGGCAGGGTATTAATACTAAAACTTATGTGTTGTAACTATAGAGGTGGATATGAAATATAAAGAGAAGATAAATGGCAAAGATGGATGTTATTGGATAGAAGATGGTATCGTAAGGCATAATGTCGCTGTTAAAGAATATACCCTTGAGATGGCTAAGGAGGTTGTTAAGTTCTGTAAGAAGCTTAATAAAGGGTCTAAACAGAAATGTCTTCTTTTGGTAGACATGGGGAACGTAACTGACCAGACACCCGAATCCACTAAATATATGTCCTCAGATCCGGAAATAAAGAAAGTCTTTCAAAAAGTTGCATTAATGGTTAAGAATATTTTTGTAAAAATGGCGGGAGAATGTTATCTCAAATTAGCAAATCCTATTGTGCCAACCAAATTATTTACGGATGAGGCAGGGGCAATTAAGTGGCTGAAATCGAATAAATAATTATTGAGTAAACTCCATATAATGATATACCTTTTTGGCTGGGAACAAACTACTAACAGAAATATTCAAACAGTACGTATTAAATATAGATGATGAAATGAACGCTAAAAAAAGAATTGCTGATTTACGTAAACGAAAAATTACGGGAATAATATTAATAGCTTTTGGCTGTGTCGGTATAATACTTCCGGCCATGCCGGGATTATTGTTTATCGGGTCCGGGCTTAATATGCTAAAAAAAGGAAACGCCGCAAAAAACATTAAAAAACCTAAAAAACCGGTAAAAGGGCGTAAGACGTGTAAAAAAAGCGGTTAAAATTGTTGAGGATATCACCGAACACAAGAAGGCGGATGAGGCGCTGAAGGTAAAGGGGACAGGGTAGGCTCAAGTTACCAGTGCAACACTTGAATCCTGCATAATAATAGGATGAAAGGAGTTGCATATGTCCTAGCCGTTTAACTGTAGAAAATATCCTCGTTCAAAAGACAAACAGATAATCCTATCCTGTGGTTTCTATTTTGAAGAAAAATCCCTGGCAGATTAGAATGCTGAAACGAGCTAGCCCGGTTTTGACGGACACAATAAAACGGGTACAATACCCGGAAGGAGATTTTGTGGTGAATATAATCAAAAGAATTTTATTATTTGTTATTTTATTTATTGTAATTAGTTCGACGCAGACATTTGCGTTAATGGAAAACCGTCCGTTAAATACATCTGAGCCGACTTTGCTGAAGAGAGGGCAATTTCAAATTGCGACAGGCGGAACTTTTTTGAAACAGGCCAATAATGATAAGGAATGGGATTGGGTTTCCGATATTGAATACGGAATATTTGATTGGTTTGAGTATGATATTGAAATACCGCGTGTGTCAAACATCTATGGTGATGCGGATCTAGAAAACGTAAATGGTCTTGGTGATATCTCAATGTGCTGGGCGGTTAATCCTGTAAAAGAGGGAAAGTTTATTCCGACTATATCTTTTGCATGTTATTTGAAAACAAAAAGCGGTGACGAAGATAGGAATTTAGGAACCGGAACAAATGACTTTACAATACAGTTATTAATGTTAAAGACGTTTGGTAAATTATCTGTTGTAATGAACTTTGGATATACTTTTGTGGGGAAACCTTCCGGTGAAAACTTGAGGGATACTTTTAGCAATAATTACGCGCTAAAATATGAGCTTGCCGACAAATTAGTTTTGGTCTCAGAAATTTACGGGCAAACAAATCAGAATAAAGACGCCTCGAATGATCCATGGAATATGCTGGGAGGTTTTATTTATAATATTAATGATTTTTTGGCGTTTGATTGCGGTGTTGGGACGGGACTTAATAGTGAGAGTCCGGCTTTGAGGGTAACATCTGGTTTTGTTTTGACGTTTTAAAGGCATATCGGGTATTAAAGGGACACGCACCTAATTATAGCAAATAATCAACGGATATCTTTTGGCACATTAATAATAGTGTCCCACCGATAACGGCTAATGTCGCGACCGACACTATGATAGCGACTTAGACGGATGGCAAGTTTGGATAACTGGGGAACAACAAACAACTGCTGCATTCCGCGTTACTGCAACCGCCGTCCCCGAACCGTCAACATACGCGCTATTCGGCTTAGGTCTTTTTGGGCTTGTTTATTTTCGTAGAAGAGGCTTTAAAAAATGAAAGACACGCCAGTGTCTATTTTTTGTGTGAAGAAACAAGCTGAAGACCAATGAGACGTGCAATAAACACGGTAAGAAATAATTGCCCGAGAATAGCTTCCATAACAGCAAGATTACGCACAAAATCAGTTGCAGGCGTTATGTCCCCATACCCGAGCGTAGCAAGAGTTACAAAAGAAAAATACATTATCTCAGCAAAATTTAACGGACCACTTTTCATAACAAGAGAGTGGGGAGATATAAAGACAGCTATTTGATACACAAATGCCCATAATATTCCCATAAGGATATAGAGTGACGCCCCGCCCTGTATAGTGTCAACGGTAACATTCTTTTCAGCAAATATTCTCTTGAACAAAATACTTATGACAAGAACAAGAAATAGAGCAGAAATAAGAATAGTAATAAATCCCCAGGAAAGAGAAAGGTTTTTGTCGCCACCAATAACACTATTCAAAAAGAGAAAATTAAAAACAAATGCCACGGCAGCCATAATAAGACAGGTAATAAATAATCTTTTTCTTAATTTAAGGGACCATAACACTGTAAGCATTATCAAAAGAACAAGGAATGAAAGAAAAGGAAATCCTTCTTTATCAAACAGTGGATTGAGCAAGAATAAAAGCAAAATACTCACAAAAAAATGGCTGTATTTATTTCTAAGAAAAGCATGTGCAAGTTTTAACATAACTGCTTTTTCTTCTCGGAATAATTTTCCCTCGCTCATAATATCTACTCTCCATCTTTTTTGTTTGGCACTTTAAAAAACACCGAGTACAGTACGGGCACAACGATTAATGTAAGAATCGTCGCAAAACCAAGACCAAACATTATCGTTACCGCCATCGACACAAAAAAAGCATCCCTGAGAAGCGGTGCCATACCTAGAATCGTGGTCAAAGCGGCCATCATCACTGGCCGCATACGACTTACACCTGAATCAATGATCGCCTGATAATGGTCTTTACCGCTTTTAATTTCAAGATCGATCTGATCTATAAGCACAATCGCGTTTTTAATAAGCATTCCGGATAAACTTAAGAGTCCAAGAAGAGACATAAAACCAAACGGCTGATCAAACAGTAACAGTCCTGCACTGACACCGATAAGAGCTAACGGCACACAGAGCCATATAATGAGCGGCTGCCGCAGAGCATTAAACAGGAAGATAACGATCAGTATCATCAAGACCGCAAATATCGGTATGCTTCCTGAAAGCGCGGCAGTAGCTTTCGCCGAATCTTCGTTTTCACCACCCCATCCGAGCGAATATCCGGGCATACCCTTTAACGGCATTTCCCTGTTAAACACTATGGGTAATGTTTTATCAGTAAATTTTTTAAAGGGATCCTCATTAGGCCCAAAAGTCTTTCCGAGAACCTGGCCGACATCCACGTTTAATGCTTTTTCAATTTTCGGTTTTATGCGAGCGAGTAATTCACTTGAGAGTCCACTGCGCATATCAGTATGAATTGTAATTGTCGTTTTACGGTTTCGTCGAGCAATAGTAGCGTCTTCATATTCAGTTTTATATTCTGAGACAACCTGCTTAATAGGTATCGCTTTTTGTGCAACAGAACTCCATATAGTGAGATTATTGAGGTTATCAACATTTAACCGTTCATCTTCGGGTGCACGAGCAACAATATCTATAAGGTAATCCTCTTCACGATACACACCTGTTTTAATGCCCAAGAAAGATGATTTCATTTCTTTTGCAAGATCAGGACGGGTAATCCCTGCTTTACGTGCCTGTGCCTCAAGTAATTGCGGTCTCACAACCTTGATCTTTTCACGCCAGTCAAGACGCATACCTTGAGCACCACCATCGGCAATAATAACATTCTCAGCTTTTTTTGCTAACAGGCGAAGCTCCTCGTGATCAGGACCACTAATACGTACCTGTATCTTCCCTCCCTCACCGGGCCCGAGAGGAAACTTTCTAACATTCACCGTCACATCAGGTAACAATGCCTCGAGATCTTTTTGCGCTTGAGGGGCCATTGTTTTTATACGTTCATAGTCATCTACATTAATAAGTATTTGCCCATAACTCGTCGAAGGAGTTTCAGGGGCATACACAAGGATAAACCGTATTTCACCGCCACCTATCGCAGACGTAACATGATCGACACCTTCAAGATCCATAAGGTATTTTTCTGCTTGAACAAGTGCTTTTTCGGTATCACGGATATGCGTTCCTTCAGGCATCCAAAAATCAATATAGAATTGCGGCCGGGTAGAAACAGGAAAGAAACTATTTTTTATAAAGTTAAATCCATATATTGAAAGAATAAATAATCCGGCCGTAACAGCTAAGGTTACCCATCTATATTTGATACTTGTTTCCAATCCTTTTTTATAGAGTCGGAAAATGCCTCCTGCATACGGATCAGCGTCAGCTTTAGAAATATCTTTTTTAGGATCTTTTCCTTTAAGGAACATTTTGCCGAGAAGCGGTGTCACCGTAACAGCAGTCACCCAGCTAAGTGACAGAGAAATTAAGATAACCTGATATAGTGTACGACAATATTCACCGGTACTGTCATCTGACGTACCTATTGCAGCAAATGCAAGTATCGCAACAATAGTTGCACCTAAAAGTGGCGTCCCCGTTTGCGCAACAACTTCTTTAGCCGCTTTCAAACGATCTTCACCTTGCTTAATCTTTATCATCATCCCTTCAGTAACAACAATTGCGTTATCAACAAGCATACCTAAAGCAATAATAAGCGCACCGAGAGAGATTCGCTCAAGTGTCACATGAAACATATCCATAAAGATAAATGTACCGCAAATAGTAAGAAACAGAATAAAACCGATTATGAGTCCGCATCGTACCCCCATAAATATGAGAAGAACAACAACAACGATAAGCACAGCCGCAACAAGATTATCTATAAAACTGTCTATTGATTTAACTACAGAATCAGATTGTAGAGAAATTACCTCTAGCTCCATTCCAAGAGGTGCCTGCGGCTCAAGTTCTTTTAACTTTTGGTTTATCGATTCACCCATGACAACAACATTGCCGCCAAGAACAGTAGATATTCCAAGCCCAACGGCGGGTTTACCGTCATATCTCAAGATTTTATCCGGAGGTTCTTTATATCCGCGTGTTATTGTTGCAACATCATTAAGGTATATCAGTTTATCCGAGCTTTTTGCACTGATAAGCAGATCACCAAATTGTTTTTCTGATACAAACTCTCCGGTAGGATTAATAGGAATAAATTCTGTACCTATCGTTATTTTGCCTGCATCGGCAGGAAGATTTTTCGCTCCGAGGGAGTTATAAATATCTTCTTGAGATATACCGAGCTGCGCCATCTTCTGGCGATTCATCTCAACATATATAACTTCAGGCTGCCGCCCATAATCAATGATCTTTTTTACATCTGTAGCAAGTAACAACTCACGTTTTAAGAGATCAACAAAATCCTGCAATTCTTTATAGGTATACCCTTCTCCGGTGATTGCAATATATGCTCCGTACACATCGCCAAAATCATCATTTACGAGTGAAGGGCCGGATCCCGGTGGAAGTTGCACTTGATAATTCTGAACTTTCCTGCGCAGCTCATCCCATACTTGAGGAAGCTTATTTTTATCATATTGATCTTTTATCGTTACTTTAACATTGGACATACCTCTGGTAGAAGTAGACTCAACAAAATCAAGCTGCCCGAGTTCCTGTACAGCTTTTTCAATAACGTTCGTTACTTCTTCTTCAACTTCTGCGGCACTCGCACCGGGGTATGGTGTCATAATGGTCGCGTTTTTGAGTGTAAATTCAGGATCTTCAAGCCGACTGAGATTTCCATAAGCAACAATACCGGCAATAACGACAAAAACGGTCATAACCATTGTTATGACATTTTTCTTTATGGCAAATTCAGCTATATTCATTAATCAACCAATTTTTCGTTTTCACTTTTTGGTAACACCTTCATACCTTCACGCAAATGACGGATACCTGATACAACGATCACTTCACCCTGCTTGATACCGCCTGTAATAACAATGCCATTTGTACCCGTAATCTCACCGGTAGAAACTTTACGTTTATGTACCGTATCATCTTTCACGTCAAGAACCCATACCTGTGAGTTTCCTTCAGCATCGGGAAACACCGCATCGACAGGTACAATAATACGATCAGATGTATCTTTGCTTTCTTTACGATCATCAAAGAGAGCCACTCCAGCAGTCATGCCGGGATTTATCATCACATCATCAGGTGAATCCATAACAAATTTTACGTGAAATGTTTGTGTCATCGGATCAGCTTCTGTTTCCCATTCAAGGAGCTTCAGATCAAAACGCCTCCCGGGCAATGCGTCAAATTCTGCAACAGCGCTCATCTCACCTTTTTTCTTTGTGAGTGAGGAAGCATCACTTTCAGGAATATCTATAACGACTTTAATCTGCGTAAGATCTTGCAAACGAACGATCGGCTCTTTCGCATTAATATTTTGAAAATTTTCTACAAATTGTTTTGCTATAACACCTTTAAAAGGCGCTCTAAGATTTGTATCATCAAGCGCTTTTTCAGCTCTATTTAAATCAGAGAGAGAGACATCATGTTTTTCTTCTTTTACTTTTAAATCAGCGATCGGGACAACACCGTCTTCATACAGTTTACGATACCGTTTCAAGTCAGACTGCGCCTCAACATAACTCGCATTTGCAGCGGCAACAGTATATTTATAGTCACGCGGATCTAACCGAGCGATAAGAAAATCTTTGGCAACTTCCTGCCCTCTTTTTATTGGAAGTTCAATCAGTTTACCGCTAACTTCAAAGGCAATATCAGCAGTGTTTATTGCTTCTGCTTTACCGGGATACGTTCCTTTTGACACAACCTGTTGGTCAGCGACAACCATCGTCTTTACTGGACGCGCTACTTGTGCTTTTTCTTCAGGTGCTTTTGATCCGCAAGAAGAAAGACACACAGCCATAACACACAAAAAACTGATGGAGAGTGCCTCTCCCTTTATTACCCGTTTAATTATTCGTTTTAAGTTCATAGATATTTACCTTTCTTCTTTTAAGGGAACGTGCGTAAACAATTTTACTTTGCAGCCCCTAAGTAAGCCTCTAACCGTGAACGCCACTCTTGATACTCTTTTTCTGATTCAAGAAACGTGAACCGCCCAACAGACCGTTCAACAGCCATATAATCAATCAAGAAATCATGCACTGCATTTGCAGCGGTAAGATCTGAAACAAGCGCAGCGTTTTGCGCATCTAAAAGATCAAGTATTGATACTACACCACGTGAATACGCATTGATTACAAGTTCAAGATTCTTTGATGAAGCGCTACGCGCCTTATACGAAAGTTTTATTTTTTGATATGTAGCAAACGCTTTAAATATGTCTGAGCGTATACTCTGATCGATCTTTTGCACGACAGAATCTTTTTCGTATACAAGTCGCGCAAGATTTTCTTTTGCGCGTTGATATCCGGTAATTTTTGCGCCACCTTCAAAAAGTGGGAACGTAAACTTAACGCCTGCGATCCAATCAACTTTACTCAACTCTGTAGATCGCCTACCTCTACCGGCATCACCAAAATTACTCGTAACATCATAAAACCCTGCGGCGTCAGGTAAAATAAAATCTAATTTCTTTGAGAGTAGTCTTCTTTTTTGTGATTTGATAAGAGAAGTATATCTTTTTATTTCGGGAACAGTCTGCACCCCTTCACTAACCATAAAATCAATAAACACTTTAATCGACTGCGGATTATTAATGTACGGATAGATTTCACCATAATGAGGAAAAACATCAGGATCTTCTAACTCTGTATCAGCGATACTGTAAGCATTGTTTAGCGGTAGATTAAGAACACGGTTAAACTCGACTTCAGCAACATTTCTGTCACGCACAGCATCAACAACAGCTTTTTCATCGTTTGCAAACTGGTTTTCCCATCTATACACTTCACCGGGACTTGCAACACCAATATCAACCCTCTTTTTTGCAACATCCAAATTCTTCTCGGTCAACTTCATATTATCTTTTTGCACTTTTTCAAGTGTTTTTGCACGAAGAACATTCAGATACGATACAGAAGCGCTGAGCGCAATATTAAGTTTAAGATTATCATAATTATATACCCGTGAATCCTGCAGTCTTTTTTGTATCGTTATATTAGCCAGAGAGTTTTCTGAGAAAAAGAGCTGGTTTACACCGACTGTACCGGTCCATGCTCTTTGAGGATTAAGCCCGCCAGCCATCCCTGCTCTATCACGATCGACCATTCTGCCTTCTGAAGAGGTATTGGCTTGTGGCAACCAGTCAGTATACGCTTCATACACATTTTGTTGTCCGGCCGCAACAGCACGTTGGCGGGTAAGAATATCAAGGTTGGTTTTGATAGCTCTTTTTACTGCTTCTTTAAGAGTAAATTTACCGGCAGTTTTTTCATCATCTTTTTCATAATTAAGGAGGTCTGCCTTACCCATCAGACCAAAACTTGGCCATACATTTATCTTTTCTGCAGTTGCCATATTAATAGTAATTTTATGCCCGGCGGTAAATTCAACAGGAATAGTCTTAGGATTCTCACCACGCACAATTCTTTGGATAGTAAGCGCTAACTTACGTGACAATCGTTTCTGCTCAGAAGGCGGTGTAACACACATTAGTAGGCCCCACTCAACATATGTTCTATCATAATCAGCAAATGAGGGCAGCTTTGCTTCATTAATAATAGAAATGAGTTCTTTTACCATGTCATTTGGGAGATGATGCTGAGGAAAAACATATACTGCATCAAAACCTTTTTCCAGCTCACCTTTTATGTTATCGAGATTTTTACCTATTTCTATAACACGTACTTCATAACCTAAATGACTCACATGCATATTGATAGCTTTAACAAAACCGGGAAACACTTTTGACAGACCGTCATTACAAAGAATCGCAATTTTTTTACAAGGTTTTATTTCTTTTAACGCTTTAAGATTTACTTCAAGCCTACCACCAACAATGATATAAGCGAGATTGTTAACACCGCTTGAATCACCATCTTTCGGTATCCCTTGTATCCCCGGATGAAGAACAACAGAGGCAACAACCGGTTTAGGGTATTCCTTACGCAAACATATTTGATGTGACGACATCACGCCAACTGAAACAACGATATCTACCGTATCATCACTAAGTAACTTTTCAATCCCAGCATCAATGCTTTTAACGGTCCAATCAGCAACAATGATCTTATCTTTAGGTATCTTTATTTCGTATTCACCATGCACAAGTTTTCTGAGCTCGTCCGCTACCATCTGATCAATGATATATCCCTGCTCCATAGGGCCGTCATATATAACGCCTATAGTAACTTTGGGGATAGTACGCTCAGACTGGGAATATGAAAAAGAGAGAAAAGATGATGAAAAAACAATGACTGCTAAAGAAGAAAGAGACACACATCGAACAAACTTAAAAACAGAATGTTTATTGTTCTGCATCACAATAGTGTTTCTCCTCATTAATAACTGGATAATGTAATTTGAAACAAAAAAACACAATAGTATTTATATCATATTTAACAGAATAAATAAAATAAAAAAGGGGACTGTCCCTTTTTCTGAAAGAAAATTGGGACTGTCCCCTTTTTTATCATCCCCTTTTTTCATTTCTTTTCTTTCACGAATAACAATGGAAAAACAATATCACTCATGCAACACGGCAACCATACCGACAAGAAAAGAAAAATAAATAGCCCTCCATACACATACAGCGTCACGACTCCCCCCAGAGCCATTATCATATGAAATAACGATGCCCAAGTACTCAGTAACACATGTCCTGTATGAGGAAACTTTGTATTTGACCAGAAATATCCGATCACTACTCCCACTATCGCGGCAGGATTCACCAACCACCATTCTTCAATGAATCCGATATGCAGTTTGAGGTTAGGTAATTTCAGAAGATACTCACCTAGATACGGTATTACTGAATCGCTCAAAGTCGCAATACCGATAGAGCCAGTATAACCGATCAGAAGCACCGGAAAAAAGTTACAATTACCTTTTTCACTTACAGTACATTTGTATTTCTTATATATCGCGGCAGTAACAATAGCACTTAAAACAACATGCATGGGGTGTAATATATAAAAGACATGGTGCGCGGTATCATGCTGAATATTGCGAAACAAAAACATAAGTACAATACCGGTAACAGCACCTAACATGGTGAAAGGTATATGATGCTTGAGTTCTTCTCTTATTGTATGCATTGTGAAATCTGTTTCTATTGTTCAGTTTTATTATCGGCAAAACAAGCTGTTGATTCACGTATAAATAATGACCTGATCTTATCCCAAAATCCCCCACCGAGCACAAATATACTCACAATAAGCATAATATCGCCTGTGACTGCATAAGCTATCCCGTGATTCTCATATCCGGGAATCATATCTCCGCAATATGGAGCCATCCATGCAAGGAAGATCGGTATCAGAAACAATATAAGTCCAAATTTATACCGTTTTGGACCAACCTCATCAACAGGCCCATACTTTTTAAAGAATATCGCTACCATTGATTTTATATAATCGTAGCCTGGCTTACCTAAAACAGCAACAGACCAAAATATAAATATCTGTGGGATAACAAAAAACAGTATGCTTGACATCACAGCTTTTACACCGGCAGGGATACTAGTGGCAGAAACAAAAGGGATGGCAAGCGGAACAGCCTGCCCTATAATGAATATTATTATACCAACAGCCAAACGGCCCTTTGGTAAGTTATGTTTACAATCATTCATTGAGTCACCTCTTTATCTTTCGAAAGATTATAACATCATTTTCAAAAAAAGAAATAGTTGCATTAAGATACCGCGCAAGCCATTCAAATGTTTCCTGTGAATAAAACGAAACATGTGTCAGATCATCTTTATAATGCCACTTTTCAAATCTTTCTTTATCGATAACAAGTTTTGTCATAACGCCTAAATAACCACCGCTTTTGAGACACGACCATAATCTATCAAGCTCGCCAATAGGATTATGCAAATGCTCAAAAACTTCTGTTGCAGTAATAAAATCATATTTTCTATTAAAAACATCTTCATTATTCGCAAAGAAGGAATCAAAGATTCCCATCGTATGGCCATGCTCTTCAAACATAACGGATAAGGTTGGCCCGGGACCAGACCCAAAATCAAGGCCACTGCTTTTGGGAGATAACAGTTTATTGAGCGGAACAAACAAACGGCCTAAAAAATCCCGATACCCATTGTCATCAGGAGAGTTTTCATGAAGATCGTACCGTATCTTTTCTTCTTCAGGAGACAAGAAATATTGAGGGGGGACAAACACTAAATTACAGTTTTCGCAATGAAGATATTCCCTATCATTGTCTTGATAAAAAAGTGCTGCTCTTTCACTGTTACATAACGAACAAAAAGTCATAATTTTCTTATGAGGCTGGATATAATGCATATATCTTCTATTTGATCAGCATTTCTTTCATTTTTAGATTATCTTTAACAAATCGTGCCGCGAGACCGACACATTCACGGCAAGGAAGCCTTCCTTCTTGACGTATTGGCCTGCAAAGTGTCGAACCACCCTCTACTTCAAACATCTTATCGAGCTCTCGTAAGGCTTCGGGGTCAGACACAAACCGCTGTGCGGCATAGAGCGCGCCACATACACCGCCTTCTGCACGCCCACCTCCGAAAGCTTTAAAAGAAGCAATGATATCGTCCGGCATACCGGTTACGGGCTGGAATGCTTTTAAAATAGCCTGAGCACAATTCAGCCTCTCTTCGCCGTGATACAATTCACGTGCAACATCTTCATTCATATCAATTCCTTATTTATATCATACTTTGTACAGCTGGTTACCGCTTTATGTTATACAGCATATAATGAAAAAACATTATTTTAAATATTTTAATCCTGTCTTCTCTGAATAGGTTGAGTAACACAGCGTGCAGCACCAAAACCCCGCTTAATATTGGTCATATCAACCCAAGTTGCCTCTACACCTTCTTTTTTTAAAGCATCTTTAAATTCCTGACTTGCACCTTCAGGGCCAACTATCGTATAAGGGGCAATCGTTAAAAAGTTTGTTGCTAATGCGCGCTGATCTTTTACTGAAACAGGAATAATTTTATATTTTAAATCATGTATTAAATAATCTCTAAAATCTCTGTCTTTCACTGTTTGAATATAGCTCCCATTCTTAAGTTCATACACATCTACAGTGGATGCTTTAGAGTCATCTACTCCTCCGTCCACTTTTTTAACCCTCTCAAGCGATAAAACGGCTACTTTTGGAGCAGGAAGATTAAAATATGTATCAAGATGCATTTGAGCAGGAGACAACAAATGATCTTTAACAACAACAACTTTTCTTACTCCTATTACATCGTTATCCATAAGTTGTTTGATACCTTCACTGTTTGTTCTTACGCCCTCACCTATAAAAGCGATACCATCCGCCATAAAAAAATCACCGCCTTCAAGCGTACCCTTTCCCGTTACTGCATATACGGGTTTTATGCCAAGTTTATTTAAAGCAAATTTCACTACTTCCGATTCATCATGTCTGACTTCCGCTCTGGCAAATTTCCCAAGAACAATCCCTTTAGGCGTCGTAATGATCTGGTCTCTGAGATAAAAAAGATCAAGCAGCGGATGCAGTGAATATTTCGCATCAAAATCGGATATTGAATTTGGATCTTTTTCCGCTGTGATCACAGGATTCTGCAAGATCAGATCAATCAACACATGCGGCGGTAGCGATTTAATGGCTTTATCTTTCTCTATTTCAAGCTCTTTTTTTACTGAATCATCAAGCTCATTGCATTTTATTTTAAGATATTTTTTCGCGAAATTCTGCAGATCATTTAATTTCTTACCCTGAATTGCGTTACCGTCTTTATCTACCGTCCCTTCCAAAAGCACATCTTCAACCATATAGATTTTAATACCGGCTGCACGCAATATATTGGCGTAATGTAAATGTTCTTGTTTAGCGGCTAAATAATTAAAAGGTGTATCATACCCATTTCCTTTAGGAAAAATACTGATCCAGAAATCAGCAATGCTTGGTGGCTGCATAACAATTGTTTCGACTCTATCCCATTCGGCTTTTACTTCAGGTTTTATGTCACTGGAAAATACGATAGATGAACTGCACATCAAAACAGCAATTAAAGACAACAAGAAAACTACAGATTTCAATTTTCTACAATTATTCATACTCTTCCCTCCACATTTATAATTTTATGTATTCGCTTTAAATTGTTTTTCAAGTCGTCCTTGCTTTATCTTACTGGGCACACACCGAAATAATATATCGTGCAATGTAGTATATACCGGCAAGCACAAAAACAATACCGGTTATTTTTTTAGTGTAGTACTCGAACTTGCTTAAAACAGTAAACCATTGAGATACAGATAGTGTCCCCAGAGCGATACCAAAAGCAACAACAACGACGGGAAGCCCAGTCCCAATACCATACACCAAGGGCAATATAATGCCATACTCATATTCTAATGCAAGCGGGATCAAACTACCAAAAAAAAGTGCCGCTGAAATAGGACAAAAAGATAATGAAAACAGAGCACCGAGCAAAAATGCCCCGCCGATACCTGAGCGTGCAATCTTTTGTTGTTTATCAAGCGAAACAGAAAACGAAGGAATCTTAAACTTTATTACCCTTAAAAGAATTAATCCCACTATTATCAGGAGTGGACCCAAAATAATACTCATGTATTTTTGCAAAAATAGCGCAACCGCCGGAATACTGACAAATGAAAAAATAATCATACTGCCGATAACGGCGTAGACTAATACTCTACCTGCAGTGTACACAAGACCGGATATTATGACGGCTCTGGGATGCAATATATTTTTAGATATAAATGATATAGCGGCAATATTTGTTGCCAGAGGACACGGACTTATAGAGGTTAGGATACCGAGCCATAAAGCGCTCATGATAATAAACACGGAGTTATCCTTCCAACTGTTTTAGATACGATTCAATCTCTTGCTTTTCGTATGCTTCAAACCGCTTTTTATTTCCCACTAACTGCCATATTTTTTTAAGACTTTTGTGCGATACTTCTTTACCGTCTTTTACAAGTGAAAGAACAACCGCACGGGTAAACAATTTGTATTTCTTAACAAAATGGCTGTTTATCTTTTTTTCCATGTTAAGCGCTTTAAAAACAATGTTTTTATTATCACTAAAATTGGCCTCGACTGTTTCTTTAGTATATTGTTCTATCTTTTTGCATGTACCGCATCTTACCGTACCATAAAAATAATAGACGATAACCTGATCGGAAGACGTCTCACCTGAAAAGACTAAAGGTAGAGTGCTGTCAAGTCCAGAAAACATACAGAAAGATACAAACAGTATCGCAAATGTTCTCAGTAACATATCGGTTCCTTTCAAGCTATGTATTTTGAGCTTCTTCAATCCATTTTTTTACTTCTTCAAGTTTCGGCACTCTACCGGTACATTTCAACGTACCGTTTATTGAAAGGCCAGGTGTCATGAGAACACCCGCATCAACAATTTTCCCCATATCTTTTACTTTTTCAAGTGTATCAGGACAGTTCAAAGCATCAAGCGCTTCTTGAACAATACGCGCAAACTCTTCACATTTAGGACATCCCGGACCAAATATCTCTATTTTCATATTTCCTCCTTAAGCCATGTTACCCATTAAATACCGGCATAATATACCAGAAAACAAGTCCTGCAATAACTCCAAAGAACCACATGAGTACAGTATACACCAATGGCACCTTTGGACTCACTATTTTACACACACCGAGAATAGAAGGCAAGCTTAGAGATGGTCCGGTGATCAAGTGTGCCATAGCCGGCCCGGTACCCATACCTGATTGTAGAAGCCCTCTTATGAGAGGCGCTTCAACAAGACTTGGCGCATACATCAGTACACCTATAGCAGATGCAAGCATTATTGGTAGAATACCGACACCAAGATATTTCACCAGAAACGCCGGAGGCAAAAACGCCTTAACGAGACCTGCCAAGATAACACCGACAAGTATCAGTGGAAGCACGAGTTTTACAAAATCCCATGAATACATGAGCATATTGATTATTCGTTTACCGAAACCTTCGGATACATCGTCTGTATCGCAACAGCTGTCACCAATTGTAAGCGGCTCAACTTGGGGAATCTTGTTCTTTAATATTTTTTCAGTTAAGAACCCGACGGTAATACCCGAAAATATCGCAAAGACAATCCGCACAACAGTGAATTTCCATCCAAGGAGCGATAGAGTCAGTAAAACCGCAGCAGGATTAAATGCCGGTGCGGCAAGCAAAAATGTGAGTGACGGGCCCAAACCCGCACCTCTTTTATAGAAACCGCCAAAAAGAGGTATGATACTGCACGAACACATTGAAAGGAGCGGCCCACCAAACGATGCAAGCATATATGGCAACACTTTTCTGTTTGACCCCATGAGTTGAATCACTTTTTGTTTCGGCACAAACTCCTGCAATGCACCAGCCGCGAGAAAAGCAAGAAGCAAACAGAGCCATGAATGTTTTACATAATCAACAATAGTAACAATGATAAGCATATATATCGGAATATCTTTTTCTTCCAAGAGCTGTGCAGTAACAACCTCTGTATTGGCAAGCGTATCTTTATACCCTTTCCATGCACCGGTCCATTCATATAAGAGAATAATCCCAAAAATAAACACAACAATACTAATAGCAAAAACTGTCCTTTTATCAAATTTCATTTATTTATTCCTTTCAGTAATTTCACAACATCCACCTTCAACTTTTAGCGCTTTGAGGTTCACTAGCGCGTCACCTACTTTACCTCGTGCAGACTTTATTATCCGTGAAAAGGTAGGTCGAGATATTTTCATATTCTTTGCGGCATCTTCTTGCTTCAAGTTCATGAAGTCAGCAAGCCGTATAGCTTCAAACTCATCTAAAGATAAACTGACACCTTGAAGTGTCGCAACTGGTTTACATTTTGGTCGAAAACATCTGTCCTGGGTTTTACAATCAACCCACCTTGTTTTCTTTGGCCTCATATCATCTCCGATAGTTATGAACATATGTTCATAACTAGAGTACAACTACTCATATGTTTAGTCAATGAGTAATTGTGAGATATTGTTTTCGCTAGATAACCATTGTGAAAATTATGACGATAATAAAAATAACCGGATAAACAACCCGCGCAACCCGCTCAATATTTCTTGCGATCTTTTCTTTCCCCTTACGAAAAAGATAAGACATCGCAATAGTCTGAATAAGACTCGTAAAAACAAGTATTGTCCCACCAAAAACAAGCGCATCGAGCCGTGTAAAGTACGGTATCTCCGGCAAGTAGGTACTGATCATAAACCTGTACGCTATTAATGTGAGAAAACATGTTGTTGCAGAAGCAACATTCGTCGCAACTTCCTTGGGATCGATCCAAAACACGATCCATGACATTATAACAATGAATATAAGAGGTATAACGATCTTGTATATATAGTGTTCGCTATGTCTTTTAAGTATCAAAGAAAACGTAATAGTGCTGAGTTCTCTCCCTTTTATGGGAGACCACGGTTTTGTTTGGCAATCCCACCCTACCACATCCCAATCTGGAACGGAAAAATGTTCTGCCTTACCAAAACCAAGAACCTCACTCTTAGAAAACTCTACTTCTTGTGGAGACACTCCGGCAATCACAAAAGTAAAATTAAGCGTCTGTTCATCGAACGGAAAGTCTCTAAGATCAAGAGGTTGAGAAAAATACCCCCATGAACGCTGCCTATAGTTCACCTCACCACTTGATGAAACCTGCACAACTTCAGGAAACGATTTCCAAAGTCTCTGCCGATTTAAGAGCAGTGGTTTTGGATTCCACACATCATTGACATCATACGTAACTGTTCCTTTACCGCTATGTGCAAGACGCGGATCCCACCACTGTAGCGCTATAAAGATGTTCGCTGCAAAACTTTGTTTTATAGTGTTAATTTCATCAATATCGAGAACATAAAATCCCACTGCTACTTTTGTCGGACCTTTCTCAGAAAGCGGACGGGTAATACCAGTAACCGGCGTCGGTGTTGTTTTATCAGTTTCAACCTGAACTAATCCCCCATCGGAAGGTTGCTCAGCTAGAGAACCTTTTACAGCAAGAGGAACTGAAGTCTGTTTTTCTTCATTTTCTTCAGCTGAGAAAACATTCTCCCAGTCATTTTTAATACTTATCACAGTCCAGCCATTTTCTTTAGCGGCAGAAAGCGTTGCTTGGTCATTTTGACCGTACACATACTCTCTCTTTTGATCATCGTGTTTAACTACCATCTGAAGCGATGGATGTGTATTCGTTTTTGAGTTCTTTAGGACATCTATATCACCGCCGTTATTTATCCTACCAACAGCAATAACAGGTTGTTTTTGTGACTGAGCTTTAAATGATTCATAATCAAACACATTTTCAGGTTGCACCCCGTAAAGATCCCCAGATATGTTTTTCACAAAATGAGTATCTTCTGAAGTGACAATAAATACATCAAATCCAAGGGCGCGTACATAGGATACCAACCCCCTCATCGGCTGATACAAAAGATCCTTATATAATCTATCAAAGTGTGCATTCTTCCCGGTTGTAATGAAATCCCTAACAAGATCTCGATAGGCTTCTTCACCTGCTTTTTCATTTATTAGTGCATCAATATTTTTTATTTCTTCAGCGTTTAACTTCTCTGCCGCATCAATACCGTTATCAAAAATATCTTTAATGTTGTGATCTGAAAGAATTTCCGGCTGCTTTTTTCCTACGCGTTTCACAGCTCTGACTACAAATGCTTTAGCAATCTCAGGCTTTTCACATATAAGAACACCATTATCTCTAAAAACAGCAATACGATCTTTTTCTTCAATAAAACTATCACCGTCAGGAGCCGTTACTTTTTTGATATATTCAAGAATAGTGCTTTTGGTAGGACCATCATTCCACGAGGGAAGAAGTACTTGTTGTTCCTCTTCTGCCATTATTCCCGAACAAGTAGAAAGTAGCACCCCAAACGACAAGAATAAAACATATAACTTCTTAATATAACGGAAAATTCTCATTTAGTACCCCCGTGTAAAGTTTTGCGTTTTCATAACGAATACATCCTATTATACAACGATAATCTCAATACTACGAATATATTTTAATAAAGCACACGGTTATAATTCCAGGATGTTGCGCTCACTAATTTTTTGCCATTCATAACACTATTAACCACTTCACTAATCTCCCCGGGCGCATACTGCCTAAAACAGAAATCTATCCGCAATTGAGAATATCCCATATTAAGAAGGTCTTCTACCTTATCACTTAAAGAAAATGGGGTTTCACCTATCACAACACTATGGCAGTCACGCTGATATATACTAAATCTGTCACGCGCGAGATTCTCACATTCTATCGGGGCCTGCATACATTTATCTTTTTCCCCGCACGTGTACACATTTTTATGCACGCAATATCTTGATACACACAGAAGAACATCCTGATAAACAATAAGTATTTTCGAGAGCCCCCTAAACAGCTGCTCAGATAGATCTCTCTTGCTACTTTCAGGGGATACAACAAAAGAAGAAGCACCCATATCAATGAGTTGTCTCCCTGCTAACGCATTCAAACAGTACAGCGGATAATCAGTTTCAAACTGTACTTTTTTATTCTTTAGTATTTGAATATCTCCCATACTTACTGCCTGAAAGCGATTAAAACCGCGTTTCATAAAACTGTCTACGACTGACTCATAATCACACTCAATTTCTTTTACATACGGCAGCGCCCACACAATTTTATTCTTATGATGTGCTATGAGGCGTGTTTCGGTATCAGTCAAATCCCTGTGAGGGATCTCTATAATGATCTTTTCGCATTTTTCTATAGGTAAAGAGTTAAGATACTCGATACGATCTATCTTAATAATCCACTTAGCACGATCAGGTTCTTCAGCGCACTGCTCATTATTGATATATATCTCTTTTTTCATTTGTGAAAGACATGCAGCCGTATCTTCTTCAAGGAGCTTCCTTATATCGCCTGTTAGTTCTCTCCTTATTTCATTCAGGACAGACGGCTGTAAAAATATTGATTGCGGCAAACAAGCATCAAGTGAGCGAAGCGCAAATTCTGTCTTTCCTAATCGACCGAGATATGTTCTCAGCATTAATTCGTCAGTACCCTTTCCTTCAGCTTTTATCGGCGTAACGTCAAATTGAAAGGTTTTTTCTTTTCCGCGTACCGCGACACTTATTGTGAGTACCTTTTTATCCAGAGCCACAGACATATCAATGGGAATCTTATATCTGGTATCAGCTTTAAACGATTTTGGTACAGTATATGCTTTTTTTAGGGCGATTGAGGAAACAAGATACACATGTGCGCCCTGCGGAACTGTGCCCTTATATTTGACTGTTACTACCTTACCTTTATCAGCCGTATACACAGGTTTTCCATTGATCGTTATTCCGCTAACAGAAAATTCATCGATGAGCGTTCCATCATGAAATATCTGTATTCCATCATGCGCTTCAATGGGACGCTGGGTCTCGAACGTTATGGTTCGCCCATCGGAATGAGATACAGCGCCAATATCGATACCGACATTACCCGGATGTGCTATTTGAGTCAGTTCACCTTTACGTTTTATAAGAAAATCTTTTGCAAATTCACGGCTATAAAAAAGCTGTATATGTTCTTTTATGTCCTTTGCTTTCGGTGACCCGTCAATAATCGCCCGGTAAAATGATGACACGCAGGCGGCATAATATTCATTTTTCATGCGCCCTTCAATTTTGAATGCGTTTACACCGGCTTCGATCAGCCGCGAAATATCATCCGCAAGGCATATATCATTGGTGCTCATGAGATAGCGCGGATTTTTTTCTCCTTTTACAATATATGGCTGTCTGCACGGTTGAGCACAAGAACCGCGATTACCGCTCCTCCCACCGATATAACTCGACAAAAAACATTTTCCGGAATAACTAAAACACAGCGCACCATGAACAAACACCTCAAGCTCAATTGATGTTTTACTCCTGATATGCTCGATCTCTTTTAATAAAAGTTCTCGTGCAAGGATAACGCGTTTAAACCCGAGATCTTCCATCTCAAGTGCGTCATTAACATTAGCACAACACATTTGCGTGCTTGCATGTATCGGAACATTCGGGAAATATTTCTTTAGTATGTGGTAAACACCGAGATCATGGATAATGACGCCATCTATACCCGCATGAGAGATTTCGTGGAGGAGTTCACATGCTCGATCGAGTTCACTATTCTTGAGAAGAACATTAAAGGCAAGATATGCTTTTTTTCCGTGTGCATGAACGAAAGCAATCGCGTCTTTTATCTGCAGTACGGTGAAATTCTCCGCACGCATGCGAGCGCTCAGTTCATTAAGACCGATATATACGGCATCTGCACCGAAATAAATCGCCGACCGAAGAGAGGCACTCCTCCCTGCCGGCGCGACCAATTCACTTTTAGCGGTATTGAAAGAATTTTGAGAATTTTCGGACATCTCTTGATGTGTCATGCGCTATCTTTGACTATTGCAACCCATACGGAAACTCTCACCTGTTCAGATGGAATTAGACGCAGTAATTGTTTAGGTAGAGTATTTCCCTAACTGCCGCTTTTTTTCAGATATGCTGCAGATATAGGTATCTTCCTGACAATCAATACCTAGTTTCTCTATCAATTCTTTTATGTACGGCAAATGCGGACACTTAGGTCCATGGTAATTGTCTTCGGTTATACATGAAGCCATTTGGACAACTATTTTATCTTTAGATATTTTTTCCTGTTTACCAATTTGTTTTACCAAATGAGCTACTTTTCTATGTGTCGCAAGACCGCAACATCCACCACAGGTAAGAAAGATCGCACGTATATCTTTATTCTTTGAATACTTACTGAACCCACCTGTTCGTTCATTGAAACTCTTTTCACAAAGATACCCGGAACATCGTTCCATGACAATGTCACACTCTAAAACAATAATATATGTTTTATCTTTGTATTTCATGTTCATGTCCCTCCTATAAAACGCTTTAGAGCATATTTATATGATATATACTCTCATGATAAGAGTCAAAGAATTTCTATCCCTTCTAGGCAAGGGCCTTTCCGTTTGGGAGAACGCGTCCCAAAATGGCGGATAGGGGAAATAATTAAGGGGACAGTATACTTAATTATACACCCCCAACAAAACTTTGATCGAAACGTTATCCACACTAAAGATATAATTTCCCTTTAAATTCAGTAGTCAGTAGAGCGGAATAAAGCGCCCACCATCTTAGGTAAATCGACTTATTTTATATCTTTATCAATTTTTATGCGAATACTTGATAGCGTCAACAGGGCACACATTTAAACAACGAGCACAACTAAAACAATCTGCCGGCATTATTTTCTTTTCGACTCTGTCTTTTGCAGCTTCCACAGGACACGCCTTTATGCAGGCACCACATTCTGTACACTTATCTTTATCAATTCGGATACGAAAAATGCTGAATCGTTCAGCCACCCATGAAATCAATCCAAAAGGGCAAATGAACTGGCAAAAAGGACGGTAAACAAAGAATGATCCGCCTAAAACAATGATAACCGTCAACAAAACACTGATACTTTCAAAGTCCATATTAAACAGATTGAAGGGATTTATATAGTGATAAATGACAAACCCTTTGCGCCCCCCAACGATACCAAACAGAAAAAGCAGCATAGCAATGAAAAGACCTGCACGAATAGTGTTTGTCAAAATAAACGGAAGTTTTTTTTGTTTAATCCTTCGCAAAATTGGTACGCTATAAATTAATTCCTGTAAAGCGCCAAAGGGACATGCCCAGCCACAAATTATTTTATTTCCAATAACAGCAAGAATGATAAAAAAACCGAAAGCAACCACTTTGACAAATGGGTCGGGGTAAAGCCCTACCATAGATTTGAATGCTTTGACTGTACCCTCCATGGGATTGGGTGATTTTCCGAGAAGAAACCCAGCAATGACAACAGAAAAAACGAGAGAAACAATATATGGTGTCCGGGAATACCAGTAACGCCTGTTTTTAATATCGGAAGAATCCGGTCGTCCCAACCTAACAAGAAAAACAAGACCACCAAGAACGAGTGCTAAATAAATGTAGTACTTGAACATACTATCACGATGGGAAAGAAGGTGTTCTGTGACATGCTGAAGTTCTTCAGGTGCGACACCTAATGATTTGAGAGGTTTTCGTTTTGAAACATCGAGAGGAAGGTTAAACTCGCGAGCAAGGGATTTACCGGTAACTCCAAGTTGCGGAGAAATATCTTTGATAGACATGTTAATATTAACATCTATTATCTTCTTTGAATCATGCGATGAAGTCAGAAAACTACCAAGCATGATAATTGAAAGCATACTCACTATAGTTGCAAATAACCATATCCGTTGCTTAAAAGAGCTTTGCGCAAACCAAGAATACTTATTCATCCTTTGTATCTCTCAATTGGCATAACGATTTAGAACCCCATTCTAGGATACTTTTTCGTGAAATCCTTAAGATTTTAAGGCCCACTAGAGGTATAATACAATTTCTATTTACGGTTTCTTTTCGGGAAATTCCAAGGTTTTACCTTACTATCTCTACCGCCCTTGCTGCCTCCGCCCCCTTTGCTGCTTCCGCCACCTGTACCACCTCTTCGAAAACGCGAACTCGAACTACTCTTAGCGTTCCTATTAAATTTCTCCTTTGGAAGTTCAGGATGTTCGGATATAGGCAATTGGGTTTTTATCAGCTTCTCGATATTATGGACATCACTACCCTGGTCAGGAGTAGCAAAAGATATTGCACGCCCTTCATGTCCTGCACGTCCGGTACGTCCAATACGGTGAACATATTGCTCAACATCTTCAGGAAGATCAAAATTAATAACAAGCTCAATACCTATCACATCTATACCTCTTGCAGCAATATCCGTTGCGACAAGTACTCTATATTTTCCATTTTTAAAACCGTCGAGCGCTTCTCTGCGCTGTGCAAGCGACCGGTCAGAATGAATTTCAGCCGCCTTATACCCAAAATCCTTAACAATTTTTTTGATCTTTCTTGCACCGATTTTAGTTCTGGAAAAAAGGAGTACGGATCCATGATATTGATGAAGTATTTTTTCCAATAGTTGCTTCTTCGCTTCCTTTTTTACAATGAATAACTCGTGAACTATATTCTCAGCAGCTGTTCCCGATGGCGCAACCTCAACATGTGTTGGAAGCTGCATATATGCAGATACCATCTTCATGATTGCTGCAGGTATTGTCGCGGAAAAAAGCATAGTTTGCCTGGTTTTTGCCACAAGCTCCATAACACGTTTTATGTCCGGAAGAAAACCCATATCAAGCATACGATCAGCTTCATCAAGAACAAGAATTTCTGCAGCTGTTAACCGCAACGTCTTCTGCCGAATATGATCCATGAGTCTACCTGGTGTCGCAATAATAACTCGGGGCCTTTCTCTCAATCTTTTCACCTGTAAATACATGGACATCCCGCCAATAATTACGCATGTTTTTATTCCGAGAGGTTTAGCTAGTTTTTTAAAGGTTTCATCAACCTGTAAAGCAAGCTCTCTTGTTGGTGCAAGAACCAAACATAGCCCTTTTATCTGTGAAAGACGCTGAATAACAGGTATAGCAAATGCCAAAGTTTTCCCTGTCCCCGTTTGCGCAACACCAATAATATCCTGCCCTTCTATAGCGATAGGTATTGCTTTATGTTGAATCGGTGTCGGTACAGTAAATTTCATACGGTCAAGCAAACCCAATATTTTTGGTGCTATCCCAAGACCATCAAAAGAATCTTTTGAGTTGTTTGCATTGTGTGTCATAGGTAAATACCCTTATTTCCTTTCAATTAAATGTATCATACAATATCAATTTTCATATCTTACTAACATACAGTGTATTACAGTTTTGGGCAAATGTAAACAACTATAAGAAGCGTGACGGTTTATGAAAAGTGTAAATTAAAATGCCGTAGGTATAAAGGGAAGCGTTCCATGCCCGGAAACGTTATCCTCAGTGGTCCTAAACAGGAAACACTAGAGGAAAGGATCAAGGCATGGAACAATACCATGGCACAAAGCATAGTAGAAAAGGCAAGCATTTGAATAAGGAAGAGAGATTGATGATT